>Ga0189285_100042_pt1 | contig 121767 bp, 109 predicted proteins | sample GEYOminimetaG_FD_130315 | JGI IMG/M metagenome (GOLD analysis project Ga0189285, IMG submission 130315) | Marine microbial communities from the Costa Rica Dome - GEYO mini metaG | ecosystem: Environmental > Aquatic > Marine > Oceanic > Photic zone | place: Costa Rica: the Eastern Pacific... | reverse complement strand
TCTGATAAGCTTGCTGGATACGATGAACCGGCTTCAGCGCCGTCCATGAACCGCCGTGGTACGGAACCGTATGCCCGGTGGTGTGAGAGGACGGGGGAGGTAACTCCCCCTCCTACTCGATTTTACTCAAGAGATCATCTAGAAGCCTTCGGGCCTCAAAAATCCTGCCAGCCCGGCCTCCTCCAGCAGTCCCGCAAACCCGATCGTAGTCAGATCCATCCCCGGTGCACCGATTACCTGAACATTGAAAGGCAGGCCTTCTTGCGTTCGTCCGATGGGCACGGAGGTGGCGGGCAGCCCCAGCAGGGTGGCGAAGGCGATCCAGCAGAACTGGTCCATGTAGGCCCTTGGCTGGCCGGCGACGGTGATTCGGCGTTTGAAGACTGGGTGGGTGTGGTCATGTCGGATGGCGGTGGTTGGTGTGACCGGCGTCAGCAGAACGTCCACCTCCTGAAACAGGGATTCGATTTCGGCGCGCATTTTCTCCCGCATTTCGCTCCAGGCCATCCACTGGTAAGCGGGCTGGTTCACGCCCCTACCGTATTCACCAATAAATGGTGTCATCGGGCCCAGGAATTTGAGCCAGGGTTCGAGTCGCGCGATCCATTTCATTTGCCGGCGCTGCGCAGGTTTCAGGGAGGTACTGAGCAGAGTGCCGAGCAGGTTGAAGTAAGCGGGCAGGATATGCTCAAGGCTCAGTAAAGGATGCTTTGCTTCGGTGACCAGTGCGCCCCGCTCTGCCAGTGATTTTCCCAGGGCCTGATAGCCTTCGGCGAGTTCCTGCTCTACCGGGCACAGTGGGTCTTCAAGCCACAAGCCGACCCGCGCCTGGTCTAGTCTCTGGAGCACTGACGGTGCCATGTGAAGCGCCCAGCTTCGCTCTTCGGCTGGCCGTGGCCCGGCAATGACTTTTAGCAAAAGCTCCAGATCCCGGGCGCTGCGCGCCATTGGGCCGCCCTCGGCCAGGTCGGGCCGGGATTGGGTGCCGGGCGGTCCGGGAATGTGGCCCCGAAACGAGACCAGGGAGCGGGTTGGCTTGTGGCCGAACACACCACAAAAATGGGCCGGTGTGCGAATGGAGCCGGCCAGGTCGCTGCCCACTTCGAGCGGCGTCATGCCAGCGGCCAGAGCAGCCGCTGCGCCGCCCGAGGAGCCCCCCGGAGTGTGAGCTGGGTTGTGGGGGTTGTTGGTGACCCCGAACAGCTTGTTGTAGCTCTGGAGGTCCGTGGCGTAGATGGGGACATTGGTCTTGCCCAGAATAATGGCGCCGGCGTCTTCCAGCTTCTGCACAACATCAGCGTGGTATTCCGGGTTGTGGTTTCTAAGGGCCGGCGCGCCTGCGGTGCAAGTCATACCAGCCACTTCCCAGGTGTCCTTGAGGGTAAGCGGCAGTCCATGGAGAGGGCCTTTCACCGCGTTAGCTGCCCGTTGTTCATCGGCCTGACGGGCGTTTGCGAGTGCCCGCTGTTCATCCAGGGTCACAACGGCATTGATGGCCGGATTGTGCTTCCGGATCTGGTCCAGAAGAGCTGCAGTGAGGGCTTCGCTGGTCAGACTGCCCGCCTCCAGCTGCGCCAAAAGGTCATGGGCGGATTGGTAGTGCAGTGGCAAGTGCGATGCATCCATGGATGTTCTCTTTGTTGTTGGTTTCTGGAAAATCTCGCCGGTTCGTCAAGGCAACTCGGACCGCCAGTGTTTCACTTTAACCTGCCCCTTGATCGCATCAATGATCTCGATAATCAGATTGATCAGTGCTTCGTTCTGGGTTTCGTCGGCTCTCACTTCGCCGGGTGTCGGCAGGAACACGTTCACGATGTCTTCAATAAAGGCGTGATTGGAAGCCGAGGCCAGGTCTTCCAGAATCTGGTGGATAACGTTGGCAACGATGTCTCCCACGGCCTCTTCCAGGGTCTCTTGAATGGTGGGGCCGACCACCGGCAGGTATTTCAGCCGCGACAGTTCAAGATTCTGCTTCAGGGCGTTATCGACTCGGTCCTCCAGATAGCTGCGCAGAGCGCCGCGATTGGGTACGTAGCCCTCCTGGGCTGCCTCAGCAACGCGCTTGGAAATCCAGTCTGAGAGCATGTCCCTCCGGGGGTAGAGAATGTCCTCCTGGATCTTGTCGAATAGCGGTGAGCCGCGTCTGACCTCCTGCTGCACGCCGCTCAGAACCTTGAGCACAATGCGGTCCGAGAGCTCTTCCATAAAGGCTTCATAATAAAAATTTACGAACCGGTAGATCTTGGTGTTGGTGATATCGATGATCTTGTACTGGTGCAGGCGATAGATGATCGAGATCACCCGCAGAATACGCAGGAAACGCAGGCTTCCTACGGGAATACAGCCCACCAGGTCATACCAGTGGATGAAGGGGTAGAAGTACCAGCGGTCATACACCTTGGCCTTTATGGCATAACCCCACCGAACAAAGAACTCGGTCAGGAAGATGCTGACAAAGATCAGATCGTAAAAGATGAAGCGTTCATGAATGGGGTGGTAGGCGGACTGAATAGCGGGGGCGTGTTCTTTCAGGAGATTCTGAACCGCGACAAAGTTGTAGATCGAGTCCCAGATAATGAAGGCAAGGTTGATGATCAGCAGCCCCAGCATCAGGAAATCAATGATGAACCAGATAAGCTGGTGACTGGATTTCAGGTTTTCTCGATTTATTTTCAGCATTCGCCTGGGTCCGGTCTGTTGCTAAGTATCTGACAGGTTAGCTTATTTCGAAGCCACAAACGACTTGCCCTGGCGCCGCCTGACGCGTGCCTGAGGGTCAACCATGGATTAACTTGACCGTCTGCCATTAAACTCCCACGCTTTAACGTAAATCCTTCTTGTTACCACCAACACTGAAATAGCCGGATGCTATCAATCTACCAAGTCGTGAATTCGGGCCGGGTCCGGCTTCTGATCCTCCTGCTCTGCTGGCTGCCCTCGTGGGTTTGTGCGCAACAGGTGGTTGTTAACGTGGAAGGAGACTATCCGGAGCTGAAATCGAATGTTGAGGCTTTTATCGGCGAAGTCGAAGGTCGGAGCACCGGAAACCTGAGACGGTATGCCCCCACAGCTGTCAATCAGGCCCGCGAAGCGTTGCGAGCGTTGGGCTATTACGGGCCCGTGATCGATTGGCGGATTGAAGGGGGCGACTCGGACACAACGGCGACGCTAACGCTGTCCATTACCCCGGGTGAGCCGGTAACAGTCAGGTCCCGAACGGTTGAAATGAGAGGTGCTGCTGCGTCTGATCCCAGACTGACCTCTGATCTGCCGGTGCATCCCGCCGAAGGCGATATTCTGGACCATGGTGAATACGCCAACCTCAGAAACACGATTCAGAATCGTGCCCGCCGGCGGGGCTATTTCGACGGAAAGTTTGTTACCCGTACTCTGGAAGTGGACCCGACGAAGCGCATAGCTGATATTACGCTGATCTATGAGAGCGGCGAGCGTTATAGACTTGGGGAAGTTACCTTTGAGGAGGGGCACTGGTTCGAGATTGACCTTTTGAAGAATTTCGTCACCTTCGAACCGGGAACGCCGTATCATGCCGACGAAATTGCGCGGCTGAACAAGGACCTTCTGAACAGCGGTTACTTTAGCAATGTCGACATCAATATCTCACCGCAAGCCGCTGAAAACGGAGTTATCCCCGTAAGCGTTGGGCTGTCTCGGCGCGAGGCACGATCAGTTGCCGCAGGTGTAGGGTTTTCGACTGATGTTGGTCCCAGGTTCCGGGGGACCTGGCGGGAGCACTGGATCAATCCCATGGGGCACAAGCGGGGTGCGGAGACAGAGCTTTCGGTGCCACGTCAGAATCTGAGTACCTGGTACGAACTGCCCCTGGACCCGCCCATGACGGATCTGATCCGTCTGACGGCCGGATATCAGCGGGAGGATATCGAGAATGTTGAATCGGAACTTCTGACCCTGGGCCAGCAGTGGCAGCATCAGCTGGATAATGGCTGGCTCCAGGTACTCTCACTACGTTGGGAGGGCGAACGGTTCAATATCGGCAACGACGAGAAGGGCACGAGCACGCTTCTGCTCCCGGGCGCAGGCTACTCCAAGATTCACGCGGATTCGCCCCTGGACCCTTCCCGCGGCTATCGTTTGCAGTTTGATGTTACCGGCTCGCATCGGGCTGTGCTCTCGGATGTGGATATCCTGCACGTGAATGCGCTGGTTAAGGGCTTGTTTACCTTAGCTGGTAAGCACCGATTTGTCGGCCGGTTTCAGGCAGGAGCCGTTGCCACAAACCGGTTCTCGGATGTGCCGCCGTCCCTCCGTTTTTTTGCCGGTGGCGATCAAAGCGTCCGGGGCTATGGTTATGAAACACTCTCGCCTGAAAACGAAAATGGTGTGCCGGTGGGCGGCCGTTTTTTGATGGTGGGTAGCGGTGAGTATCAGTACCAGTTTGCCGACCAATGGCGGGCTGCGGTGTTCGTCGATCATGGCAATGCCATCAATGATCTGAATGATCCTCTGGCAACCGGCGTTGGCATTGGCGTTCGCTGGATCAGCCCGGTGGGCCCGTTGCGGTTCGACGTTGCCAAAGGACTGGATCGCGAATTTGGCGGGGAGTGGCGGATTCACTTTTCCATGGGGCCCGAGCTTTGACGCAGACACCGGACAGACACGAAGACAACCAACAGGACCAGCCGGCCCGCTCACACCGGCTTCGCTTCTGGCTGATTGTATTTCTCGGGGTGTTGATCCTCGCTCCCATCTTGTTGCTGACAGCGGTTCTGCTGGCCTTGCGTTCCGAGACCGGGACCGCGTGGGTCATTGAACAGGTCCCGGGGCTGCAGGTCGAAAACGACCGTGGCTCATTGTTTGGCCAGTGGCAGGCTGATCGTCTGCAATGGCGAGGTTATGGGGTAGAGGTTATTGTTGAATCGCCTTTCGTGGACTGGTCGCCCTCCTGCCTCTTCAGGAAACAGCTTTGTGTTGACGGTCTGAAAGCAGAGACGCTTGCGGTTACCCAGTTGCCCCCGGCGGATAAATCGGGGGATGGCGGTGCAATAACGCTGCCTGGGCTCGACTTGCCTCTGGCGCTGAATATCAGCGGCGTCCGGATGGGCCCTTTCACCTTCAATGGCAACAGGGTCTGGGACCGGCTTGAGCTGGACGCGGGCGGATCGGGTGCTGACTGGACCATCGAGCGCGCCTGGTATCGGTTGGGTGATTACACGGTTTCTGCCAACGGCCGGATAGAAACCCGACGGGACTGGCCCGTCAATCTTGAGGTCAGGGCAGAGGTTCCACCTCCCTACGGTGACCAGTGGACGCTGGATGCAACACTCTCTGGCAGCGTGCGGGATCTGATGGTGGCAGCCACGAGTCGCGGCTATCTGAATGCCAAACTCTCGGGGCAGGTCGCGCCGCTTGATCCCAGCCTTCCAGCAAGACTCAGGATAACCTCGGACCAGTTCCGGGCAGCTGAGGCGCTGCCGGAGACCCTGGTGCTCAACGACTGGTCTGTGGAGGCCCGTGGCAGTCTGCAGAAGGGGTTCCGTGCACAGGGACGAGCACGACTGCCCGGCACAACCGGGCCGGTGCAGCTGGCGCTTGAGGGCCTTGTGACCACACAGGCGGCTCAGGGCATCCGTATTGAACTGGCCACGGATAGCTCAAATGGCAGTGAACGGAATACGGTGGAGGCCAACGGACGTGTGGCCTGGAGTGAGGTCTTGGAGGCCAGTGCCGATGTCCGCTTGCGCGGGTTTCCCTGGTACACCCTGGTCCCGGGCCTTGAAGAGCCCGCGGTTACGCTTCAGTCGCTGGATGGCAAGGTGTCCTGGCGAGAGGGAAGCTACCATGCGGAGCTTGAAGCGGGCGTTGACGGCCCTCAGGGCCGTGCTGATCTGTCTACCACGGTGGATGGTGACAGCGAGCAAACCACGCTGACCGATCTGAGAATCAGCACTGGCGCCGGGTCGCTGACCGGAAACGGATCGGTCAACTTTGCTGGCCCACTGTCCTGGCAGGCAGCCCTGGCCCTTCAAAATTTCAATCCGGGTTACTGGGTGCCGGTTCTTGAAGCCAGCCTGAGTGGCGATGTCACTACCGAAGGGCAGCTCGGGGACGGTCCCATTCCTGCCATGAACGCCACCTGGAACCTCAAGGGTGACTGGCGTTCCAATCCTGCATCACTCGAAGGGCGCCTTGATACCTCATCCGGTAGCTGGGAGTTGTCTGGGCTGAGTCTGGCGATCGGTGCCAACCGGGTAGAAGGAAGTGGTACCTGGGGCGCGCTGTTGCGGGGCGATCTGGCCCTGAAACTGCCTGAGCCCGAGATCGTACTCCCCGGCCTGACCGGCAATCTGGAAGCGACCCTGATGGCTGAAGGGACGCCGGAGCGTCCGGTGGGAGAGTTGAGAGCGGGCGGCCAAAACCTTGCCTGGCGCGACCAACTGACCATCGAAACCCTGAGCCTTGAGGCCGACCTGGACGACGGGCTGAGGCTTACAAGCCAGTTGCAAGCGGAGACTATAGGTGGGGGCGGTCAGGAGCTTGAAACGCTCACGCTCCAGGCGAGTGGCACTCAGGGGCAGCACACCGTGAGTCTGAGGGCTGAGCATTCAGAAGCCGACCTGGAACTGGCTTTTGAGGGTGGTGCTGGTTCCGAATGGAAAACCTGGCAGGGGCAGCTATCAACCGGGGTGATAAGTGTTCCTGAACAGTCGCAGCGATGGCAGTTGGAGTCACCAGCGACCCTCGCCTATGGTGCCAACGGTGAACTGACCTTTGGCAGCCATTGTTGGCGTTGGCAACAGAGCACCGTTTGCGCCGACGATCAGACATTGCTTCCGGTTCCCGATATCGCCTACCGAATCAGCCGGTTCCCAATGCTCGCTCTGGCGCCCTTGTTGCCGGAAACCGTGCGCTGGAATGCGCGGTTAAATGGCGAAATCGATTTCACCACCACGGAGGAAGGCCCTGATGGTCGCGTGTATCTTGATGCCGGTGATGGTGAATTCCAGCTGTTGGTCGATGGTGAGTGGGAAGACCTCGACTATGATGCCTTTACCACCGAGGTCACCCTCAAACCTCGAAATGCCGATGTCGCCGTTCGTCTGGCTGGCCCCCAATTGGGCAGGTTTGAACTGGACATGGGGCTGGACCCGAATTCCGAAAATCGCAACATCGAGGGTTCGTTCAATTTGGAAGGGCTTGATATCGCCCTTGCAGGATTGCTGTCCGGGCTTGATGAGGTGGCGGGGAAAGTGAATGGCCAGGGTCAGCTTTCGGGCCCGTTGATGAAGCCGGCTGTGACCGGCGAATTGCATCTGGTGGATGGCCGGGTTTCAGATCCCCGGTTGCCGCTGCCCATTGAGGAGATGATTGCCACTATTGAATTCTCGGGCTATTCGGCACAGATCAGCGGCAGGATCCAGAGCAATGCCCGGAGTCAGACCATCGTGGATGGCGAGGTCGACTGGCAACAGGCGCCGCGGGGGAAAATCACGATTTCCGGGGAGCGCGTACCGTTCAGTGTGGAGCCCTATGCCCAGGTTGAGGTGGAGCCGGACCTGACCCTGGTTTTCCGTGAAGGCACCCTGGAAATCACCGGGCAGGTTGCAGTCCCAAGAGGGGACATCGAGATAAAGGGGCTGCCTGAGCAGGCCGTGTCGGTTTCTGAAGACGAAGTCATCGTCGGTGTTGAGAAGGAGGAACCCGTAGTTCGCTCACTGAACATGGATGTGAATGTTCTGGTAGGTGAGGATCAGGTGACGTTTTCGGCCTTCGGCGTGACAGGCGATCTCGAAGGGTCCCTCAGGATCACCAACGATATGGATACCCGGGGAACACTCCAGCTGGTTAATGGCCAGTATGAGGCCTACGGTCAGGAACTCGAACTCAGGCGTGCCAGGCTCCTGTTCGTTGGCAATCTTGCTCAGCCCTATCTGGATATCGAAGCCGTGCGGCGGGTTGATACCGTGGTTGCCGGTATCCGTCTGACGGGGCCGGTGCAATCACCGGAGACCGAGGTGTTCTCCAATCCCGATATGCCGCAGACTGAAGCTTTGTCCTACGTGATTCTTGGCAGGCCCCCCCAAAGCCAGGGCGACGAAGGCCAGATGAGCCGGGCTGCGCTTTCGCTGGGGCTGACCCAGGCCAGCAAGGTAACCGGGCAGATTGGTGAGGAGTTCGGTATCCGCCAACTGACACTTGAGGCAGAGGGCTCGGGCGATCAGACGTCGGTGGTGGCCAGCGGCTACCTGACGGATGAGCTGAGTGTTCGCTATGGTGTCGGCATTTTCGAGCCGATCACGACCGTTGCACTGCGTTACGACTTGGGCCGATACTTCTACCTGGAGGCGGCCAGTGGTCTGGCGGCCTCCCTGGATATTTTCTACACGCGGGATTTCTGAACTCAGTCGAGTTCGAAGGTCGCGCTCACCGAAGCGCGGATTTCCCGCTCCCCCACGCTTGCGACTGTATCCGACATGGATTTGGCCTCGGCCATCATCATCGGAACCGGGCGGTGCCCGCCATTGATGTTGATGGTGACAACATCGCCGCAGGTCTGGTCGAGCTGATTGGCCACGAATTGGCACCGGGCCTTCGCGTCTGCGATTGCCCTGGCAAGCGCCTCCTGCTCCATCCCGGTCTCATCCGAGTGGAAGAACTGGTGTGGGCCCAGATGGTAATCCAGGCCCAAAGACTGGGCTTGCTGGAGGAGGGGGTTGAGCAGGTTAAGGTCGCTGATGCTGAAACTGATGGTTTGTGAAGCCACGGCCTGTTTACGAGGCTCCTCTTCCCGCTCCGGAGCAGGCAAGGTCCGGGTGTACAGGTTCACGGTGGCGTCTGAATAGTCGTTGAGTTGGTCACGGTATTTGCCAATCCCCTCCCGCCATTGCTCCATCAGCGCAGCTACACGTTCCGTAGCCTTCAGCGGCAATTCGTGCTCGGCACTGGCAGTAAACTGAAGCCTGGCGCTGTCCGGCTCGTATCGGACACTGCCTTCACCGGTGAGCGTCACCTCGCCCGCCATCGCCAGGGTTGGCACTGTGAGAGCCAGGGCAATAAGGAAACGGGATTTCAGGTTAAAACGGAGCTTGGGGTTCCTTCCGTTCATGACATTGCCTCCTTTGGCAACCGTTGATGGATCAGGCTTCGCCGGAATCCGGTTCCAGGCGCGCCAGTTTGAATCGGCGGGCGGCATCCACGAACTGGCCAAAAATGCGCCGGTGCCCACCGTGGTAAAGCAGATATTCAGGATGCCACTGGATGCCCGTCAGCCACTGACCTTGCGTGCTTTCAATGGCCTGCACAAAAAGATCATTATCCACGGCGGTTACACGCAGATTTTGGCCCAGGCGTTTGATCGCCTGGCTGTGAATGCGGTTGGCGCCGATCACAGGCGAGCGCATCGCTTGTTCAAGCCGGCTTTGCGTTACCAGTCGCACCGTTTGCAGGGGCAACAGCAGAGGCCGATGCCGGGTGTTGACCCTCAGCGGGGTCACGTTCTGGCACAACGATCCGCCATGAAAAACGTTAATGAATTGCGCGCCGCGGCAAATCCCCAACACGGGAATGCCAATGGCCTCGGCCTGCTCCAGCAGCGACTGATCGGTCGCATCCCGTTTGCGATCATAGTTTGCGGTAACCTGGGGTTCCTGGCCATATCGCTCAGGATGGACATGGGTGCCGCCGGAGAGCACCAGGCCATCAAGCATTGCTACGGCCACCCGCGACCCGGGACGAATGTAGTGGGTACGAGCGCCGTGAAGACGCAATCCAAGGCTGATCAGGCGATGGGCCAGGCTTTTGCGAGCAGGACCACTGATGCCAATGGTCAGGCCGGGAACCTCAAGTTCCTGTTCGGGAAACGGCTCAGACATACCCGTTCTTGGCCAACCAGTCGTCGGTGGTTTCCTGCCAGCTGTGGGTCAGGTTATGCAGGTTGAGCTTCCGTCGCTCCCGGAACAGCCGCCGCATGTCCGCCAGGTCGTCCGGGTTGTTGGCCAATTGCTCCAATACCACCCAATCGTTCCACACGGTAGAAAAATGCCAATCCGGATTATCGATGTCGCAATCCGGCAGCCGGTAGTGCAGGGTTGGCCGGCTCTTGATCCGCGGATCGTGAACATGGCGCTCAAGACGCTCACTGTCCAGGTGAGCAAACAGCGGCAGCAGGTCAAGCGCCCGGTTCCTGGTTGGGTTGAACTCCAGGTAGTCCTCCATCAGCTCACCGAGGTTGGGCCGGTAGTTGTCTTCCATCAAAAGCTCGGTATAGCGCCCATGCCAGGGTTCGATATAGGTGGTGAATTTGCGGCTGACATCCAGTTGATGCCGGTCTTTGAGCCAGTCGTAAAGCGCCGCGAACGCCTGGAAGTATCGAACCATTGTTTCCGGGCTGAGATCGGGCAGTTCCGGGTTCAACTGGAGGCCGAAGGCAAAATAAATGGCATCCCGGCTGCCCAGAGCGCCTGCTTTCCTGAGGTCTTCAACGAGAGATTCGATAGTCTCCAGGCTGGAGAAAGGCAGGGGTGGGCTGATGATTTCCAGGGGCACAACCCGTTCTGCGGCAGCATCAATCACATCCATCGCCTGGCCGCCCAGTTCCCGGATCGACTGAGGCAGGCGTTCATCGGCCAGATCAAGGTCCTTGATCGGGTCGGAATCCAGTTCCACCGTGAATTCGCCGAGTGCGGTTTCCAGCTTGGTCACGTAGCGTGACTGGAGCACCGCCGTCCCTTCAAGAAGCCTTGCGGCCAGGGTGACCAGTTCATCGTAGCCCAGACCAGACAATTCGATCTCGACACCCACGCGGCGTTCCCGGCCTTCGTTTGTCTCTCGGATATCAGGCATCCTGCAACTACTGGCTTGCGTCATGCTACTTCCTGACTTGTGAGGGCTTGAACACTAACCATATCACACCGCTGCTGATCATCATGGTTAACCCAATGCAAGAAAATCACGGGCCTGACTTTACACTGGATAAAACACTGTATATAGTCAGTTTACTGTATAAAAAAACAGGGCGCCTGAAGCAGGCTATCCGGAGCAGGCATTCCCGGACTGCGGATACTGGCACCGACCCCGATACAACGGAGTAGCTTGATGAAACTCACAGCAAGGCAGTCACAGGTACTGGATATCATACGCCGCTACGTCGATGAGACCGGCTATCCGCCAACTCGTGCTGAAATCGCAGCTGAACTGGGTTTTCGTTCGGCCAATGCTGCAGAGGAGCATCTTCGTGCGCTGGCTCGGAAGGGGGCCATTGAGATGGTGCCAGGGGCCAGCCGCGGTATCCGGCTGCCAGAGGCAGAGGAGGATCTTGGGCTGCCGGTGATCGGGCAGGTTGCCGCTGGTAGTCCGATCCTGGCCCAGGAGCACGTTGAGGATCACTGCACGCTCCAGCCCGAGTTCTTCTCGCCCTCGGCAGATTATCTACTGCGGGTCCGGGGCATGAGTATGAAAGATATCGGCATTCTTGATGGCGATTTGCTGGCAGTGCACAGCACCCAAGATGTTCACAACGGCCAGGTGGTCGTTGCCCGGGTCGGCGACGAGGTTACGGTAAAGCGTTTCCGCAAGGAAGGCTCGAAAGTCTACCTGATTGCCGAGAACGAAGAATTCGCTCCCATCGAAGTAGACCTTACCGAGCAGGAATTGTTCATTGAAGGCCTGGGTGTGGGTGTTATCCGACGCTCTGATCTGCACTGATCAGTACGGATAACCTCTGATAGATTGGAAAACGGGTGAATTATGGAACAAATGAGCTTTAATCAGAATCTGGCTTACAATCCCAATGCTCTGTCCTGTTCAGTGCCGGCAACCGCCGCCCGCGAGCGACGCTCTGTCATTCGTGCCCGACGTTCTCCGGAATCCAACGAGACCAAGGTCTCTGGCAATGTGACGGAAATCATCTTGCCGGAAGGCCAGGTGGAAAACTTTCAGTTGCTGTTGCCCATGCTGACGCAGCTGAACCAGGAAAAGCGCTGGCTGGCCTGGATTGATCCGCCTCAGGCATTGGTCAGCAAGTGGCAGAAAATGCATGGGATCGTGGCTGGTGAGTTGCTAGTGCTTCGTTCAACGTCGGATTATTCCGCGCAGGAACTGGCCGAGCGAGCCCTCAGTGCAGGCACCTGCCATGCTGTGGTCATGTGGACCCGTAAACTGGGCCGCGCTGCCTTTGAGTCCCTGCAAAAAGCCTCTGCCGAAGGCAACAGCCATGGGGTCGTTCTCAGGCAGCGTTAATGACTCAGTGGAGAGTGTAGGAGGGCTGGGCGTCTGAAGCGTCCAGTTCGTCGTCTTCCCAGTCGATATCGTGGGCAACATTTCCGACCGCCTCGATACCTGCGGCGATCATTGCTTTAGCAACGGACATATCACGGTCTTCCATCATTTCCCGGGCTTCCTCCGAGAATGAGATCTTCACCAGTGGCGCACTGTCATCGTCAATGCGGCGCAGGGCGTAATCGCCGTTGGTCAGTTGCACAATTTCAAAAAACGATGGTGACATTCAGTAAACCTTCAAGTTAATCAGATCAGTGTAACCGGCAATTGGAGTGGTTCACCACTCGCTGTGCTGGTCTTCCAGATCGTCGGCAAAGTGTTTGACGGCATTCAGTGTTTTCAGCAAGGCCGCCGCGGAGCGATCCGGGCCGGTGTCGGCGGCTACCGCAATAATGTTCTCCGCGCTCACGGTTTTTTTGGTTGCTGGCGGTCGGCTCTGAGAGCGTTCCAGTTGTTCCAGATGGTTCCACCAGCTGCCTGAGCGCTGTTCCAGGTCTCTGAGCCGACTTATTTCATTCGGTTCCGGTCCGATCAGCGAGGCCAGTTCATCCAGAGTGGCAGGCTCTTCTGATTTTTTCTGGTACAACCTGGCAATCATCACCAGCAATAATTTCCGGGATCTGAGAAGTAACTCGATCGCCCCCTGGATAGCGGCTTCCCGGCGCAAAGCCTGTTCAGCTTCATTGGGGGGGTGGCCTACGCCCTCGACTGTTGGTCGATCCAGTTGCCCCAGCAGAGTGCGGGCGAGAAAGAGTTTTTGCGAAACCTGCGAGTGCCATTGCGAGGCCATGGAATACCTTCAATCCCCCAGCGCGGGTGCAACCCCGGAAAATTAATGCGACAGCATACCATTTTTGGCGGCAAATTTCTTCAACTGTCTGCCAGGGGAGGTTTCACAATAAAATACAAACATTCACTTGAAACGACCGTTTGAATTTGGCAAAAAGGCGCCCGGCTGTGCGAGTTCTGATCGTTGCGGCTGCCCAACAGCATGAACTTCTGGAGGTGTAAGGGATGCGAAGCCACATCGTTGCAGGTGTCGCCCTGGTTTTTCTCGGTTTTTCCGGACAGGCTCTGTCCAAAGTCACGACCGCCGAAGCGCAGCGGCTGGGTGATGATCTCACTCCGGTTGGAGCCGAACGGGCCGGCAACAGGTCAGGCAGCATACCAGAGTGGACCGGTGGTCTTGCAACGCCCCCGGACGGCTGGCGCGAGGGGCAGGTTGAAATTGATCCTTTTCCCGAAGACGAGGCCCTCTTCGTCATAACCGCCGATAATGTCCATCTCTATCGCGACAAGCTTTCCGATGGCCATATCGCCATGCTGGAAAAGTACGGGCCGGACTTTTTCATGCCGGTCTATCAGACTCGCCGAACGGCAGCGTTTCCCGAGCACGTTTACGACAAGTTTCGTGAGAATGCCCTGACAGCGCAGTTGCTGGACAACGGTAACGGTGTTCGAGACACCATTATGACCAGCCCATTCCCGATCCCCAAAGACGGTCTGGAGGTCATCTGGAACCACATTCTTCGCTATCGGGGCGAAGAGATTTCCCTGCGTAGTGCGTCCGCAACGCCCCAGAGGGACGGTTCGTACAATCCGGTGGTAAACGATTACGACTATTTCTTTGCCTATAGTCAGAAAGGGGCGGAACTGGCGGAAATCGATAACAAGATTTTCTACCTGAAGACGGACACCATTGCCCCCTCTTCACTGGCCGGCACCATCACGCTGGTCCACGAAACCCTGGATCAGGTGCGCTCGCCAAGGCTGGCCTGGCGGTATGACTCCGGCTCGCGCCGCCTTCGCAGGTCCCCAAACCTGGCCTATGAGACGGACTTGCCGAACTCATCGTCACTGCGTTCGGTTGACCAGAAAGATATGTACAACGGCGCACCCAATCAGTACGACTGGGAATTGAAAGGCAAGCGGGAGCTGTTCGTACCCTACAATGCCTACAAGCTACACGGGCCGCAGGTGGAGGCCGATGATGTGATTCGTCCGGGCCACATCAATCAGGCACTGACCCGCTATGAGCTGCACCGGGTCTGGGTGGTTGAGGCGAAACGCAGGACCGGGATCAGTCACATCTACGATCGCCGCGTGTTCTACGTGGACGAAGACAGCTGGCAGATTCTGGCATCCGAGGAGTACGATGCGGAAGGGAACCTGTGGCGAGTGTCGGAGGCCCATAATATCAGCTATTACAGTGAGCCCGTATTCTGGACTACCATGGAGATGACCTACGACCTGAAGGCGGAGCGTTACTACATTGATGGGCTGGATGATGGCTTCCCGGCGTACGATTTCAACCCGGGGTTCCGGGGCAACGAATTTACCGCTTCCGCTGCCCGTAGAGCCGCTCGCCGCTGATCACCAAGGAGGCCGATATGGCAGACCCGCAAGCGCACCTTGATCATCTCGACCAGTTGATGGCCAGGCTTGGTCGCGCTTTGGCAGATAAAGACTGGGAAGCGTTGGCCAATCTTAACGAAAAGGTGAAGCCGGCAGTCGAGCCTCTGATGGCCGCCCTGGAAGCGGGTGAGGTCGAGGCGGAGCCGGTACGGCTCCGCTTGCAGGAATTGCAGCAGTTTATTGACGCCGCGGACGAATCCGCGCGTATTGCCCGCAAGGAAGCGGAGGACGGCCTCAAAGGTGTTAACCGTAATCGCAGCGCAGCGAAGGCCTATCAGAACGTTTCTTCAAATCGACCGAAATAGCGTCATAAAATTGACTCTGCCGCCCTTACAGTCTTAAATACCGCACAAATCCCCCAAGAGATTCGGTTGAATGTCTAAAAATAACAAAGTGCTGGTGCTGAGCGAGGATGATTCAAGACTGCGGGACATGGTCACCATTCTTGAGTTCATCGGCGAGGAACAGATCCTTGCAGGCGATGAAGCCAGGGCACTTTTGAGTAGTGGCGACGAGGAAAGCCTTTCGGACATCGCGGTCGCGGTGGTAAATGGCGAAGATGCCGGAGTCACCGAGACCATCACCACAGTCTGCAACGCGGTTAAGGGCGTTCCGTTACTGCTGGTTGGACACCCCGAACTCTCAGGCCTTTCCGAAGATGCCGGCGCTCGCATTATTGCCCGCATGGAGTGGCCGCTGAATTACACGAAGTTTGTTGATTCGCTCTACCGCGCCCAGGTCTTCCGCGATCAGTTCAGTCGATCCCGGGAGCGAGGTCAACAGCGCGGTCTTCAACTCTTCCGTAGCCTCGTGGGAACCAGTCGCAAGGTCCAGCAGGTCCGTCAGTTAATGGAACAGGTGGCCGATAAGGACGTCAGCGTTCTGATCACCGGCGAATCCGGTACTGGCAAGGAGGTGGTTGCCCGAAATCTGCACTATCATTCTTCGCGACGGGATAAGCCCTTTGTACCAGTGAATTGTGGCGCCATCCCTGCCGAATTGCTGGAAAGCGAACTTTTTGGCCATGAGAAGGGAGCCTTTACCGGTGCCATCACAGCCCGGGTAGGGCGCTTCGAAATGGCTGAGGGCGGTACCCTGTTTCTGGATGAAATAGGCGACATGCCTCTCAATATGCAGGTCAAGATTCTTCGGGTTCTGCAGGAGCGTACCTTCGAACGGGTGGGTAGTAACCGGACCCAATCGGCCGATGTCCGGGTTATTGCCGCCACTCACAAACATCTGGAAGACATGATCGAGTCCGGGGATTTCCGGGAAGATCTCTATTACCGCCTGAATGTATTTCCCATTGAGATGCCTGCTTTGCGTGATCGGGTGGAAGACATTCCCTTGCTGATCAACGAGCTTATTTCCCGGATGGAAAAAGAGAAGCGCGGCTCGCTGAGGATGAATTCGGCCGCAATCATGAGTCTTTGCCGCCACGACTGGCCTGGCAACGTGCGTGAACTGGCCAATCTCGTCGAACGCCTCTCGATCATGCACCCGTACGGTGTGATCGGCGTACAGGAGTTGCCCAAGAAGTTCCGCTACGTGGATGACTACGATGAGAACCGTCCGGTCGAGGACACCGGCATGCCTTCCGGTATTCCGGGACTGGTCGGGCTGGATGCCCCTGCGTTGCTGCCGGTGAACGGCATCGATTTGAAGGATTACCTCTCGAACCTCGAGAAGCAGTTGATCCAGCAGGCGCTCGACGAGGCTGGCGGTGTCGTGGCCAGGGCTGCCGAAAAGCTGCGTATTCGTCGAACCACACTGGTAGAGAAGGTGCGTAAGTACGGGCTGAGAGAAGAGGAATCCGAGGATTCGTGAACTGGATAGTTCGCATTTTCGAGTTTTTGAGACGGCGTCAAAGGTTCGTAACCTGAGGCGCCGTTTCTGTTTTTGACCGACGTAAAATTGTCATTCGCCTCTTTCTGGATTCTCTTTCCTGCTGATATATAAAGGAAAAATTAAGTTGGCACGGTGCTGGCTTAGTGACCTGTAAACGAAGTATCCGAATCAGGAGGTCCGATCCGACGGACCGATCGGGGAGTCAGGTTATGAGTCAGGCACAGTTTGTTCTTCAGTCCGGCGCAGGCAGCGCGAAAGCCAACGCGGCGGCGGATGTAAACGACAAGGTTACGGCCCTGTTCCCGGAGCAGGACGACGCGGCGGTGGATTCCGCCCTGGAACTTTTCAACCGTATGTCGCGACAGATTACCGACTCCTACCGAACCCTTGAGTCCCGGGTGAACCAGCTTTCCGGCGAGTTGAACCAGGAATCGCTCCAGCGTCAGCAGGAGTTGGAGGAGAAAGAGCGATTGGCAGACCGTCTGTCGACCTTGTTGAACGCACTGCCTGCGGGCGTGGTGGTGCTGGACAGCCAGGGCGTGGTGACGCAGACCAATCCCGCCGCCATTGCGCTTCTCGGGGAACCCCTGGACGGCACCCGGTGGGTGGATGTCATCCATCGCTGTTTTGCGCCCCGGCGGGACGATGGCCACGAAGTATCCCTGAAAGATGGCCGCAGGGTCAGCATTGAAATCCGGACCATGGAAAACCAGCCCGGCCAGCTGATCCTTCTGAGCGACCTCACTGAAACCCGACATCTCCAGGCGCAGCTGGCACACGCCCAGCGGCTGTCTGCCATGGGCAAGATGGTGGCATCCCTTGCACACCAGATCCGTACGCCTCTGTCTGCGGCAATTCTCTATGGTGGCCACCTGAGCCAGGACGACCTCGATGAAGAAATGCGTCAACGCTGCGCTTCGCGTCTGATGTCTCGACTGACTCACCTGGAGCAGCAGGTGCGGGATATGCTCATATTCGCCCGGGGCGAAACCCGGCTGGCAGAGGAGCTGTCTGCCGGCAAGCTGGTCTCGGCTCTGGCGTCCGCAGTGGAGGGGCTGAAGCCGGCTCCCGGCGCAGAGGTGACTCTCGAGAACGAAATTTCCGGCGGCTGCCGTCTCATGTGTAACCGGGATGCCCTTGTCGGCGCCTGCACCAATCTTGTGAATAACAGTCTTGAGGCCGGAGCGACCCAGGTTGCAGTTCGGGTAACCGAGGAGAACAGCGAGCTGGTTATTCGCGTTGTGGACAACGGACCGGGGTTCGAGCATTCGGACGCGGCCCGGTTAACAGAAGCCTTTTATACAACCAAGTCCCATGGTACGGGGCTCGGCCTTGCGGTGGTGCAAGCCGTCATCAAGGCGCATCAGGGGCGGTTTTCCATTGAATCGCCAGAGCAGGGCGGCGCCATCGCTACCTTGCGCCTGCCGCAATTACGTAACAGAAACTGATCGGAGGCAACCATGGCAAAGGCCCAGATTCTGATTGTTGAGGACGACCATGACCTGCGGGAAGCGCTGGTAACCACCCTTGAACTGGCAAAATTCCGGGTGCGGGAAGCGTCAAATGCCAACGAGGCACTTCAGCGACTGGCAGAGTCCCCGGTTGATATGGTGGTCAGCGATGTCAATATGCCGGGCCTGTCTGGGCATGAGTTGCTGTCCGAGGTCCAGCGGCTGTATCCGGGCTTGCCAATGATGCTGATCACGGCCTATGGCCAGATCAGCGATGCGGTCTCGGCCATGCAGGCCGGCGCTATCGATTACCTTGTGAAGCCCTTCGAGCCACGGTTCCTGGTCGACGCTGTCAGTAAAATTGTGGGTGGCGGCCGCGAAAAAGCCAGCGATGAGCCGGTGGCCGAGGATCCGATCAGCAAGCGCATGTTCCAGCTGGCGACCAAAGTGGCCGGCAGCGACTCGACCGTCATGATCTCCGGGGAGAGCGGAACCGGTAAGGAAGTCCTGGCCCGGTACATTCACCAGCAGTCCCCACGGGCGGATCAGCCCTTCGTGGCCATAAACTGTGCCGCCATCCCCGAGAACATGCTGGAAGCCATTCTGTTTGGTCACGAGAAAGGTGCCTTTACCGGGGCTGTTGCCTCGTCGCCCGGTAAATTCGAGCAGGCCAACGGTGGCACTATCCTTCTGGACGAAATTTCTGAGATGGATCTTGGGCTTCAGTCCAAGCTGTTGCGGGTTCTGCAGGAGCGCGAAGTGGAGCGGGTTGGCGGTCGCAAGACCATCAGTCTCGATGTCCGGGTGGTGGCGACCACCAACCGCGATCTCGCAGATTACGTGCGCGAAGGCAAGTTCCGGGAGGATCTCTATTACCGCCTGACGGTTTTCCCGATGCACTGGCAGCCGCTCAGGGAGCGTCCGCTGGACATCATGCCGCTCGCCACGTCACTGCTTAAAGAGCACTGCCGCAAAATGAAGCTAACAGGAATTGCCTTCGCCCAGGGCGCAAAGAGCGCGCTTATGAATCATCAGTGGCCGGGGAATGTCCGGGAGCTGGACAACGCAATCCAGCGAGCCCTTGTGCTGCATCAGGGCAATGTTATTCACGCCGGGGACCTGTGTCTGGAGCTGGGCATCACCGGGCGACCGGACCTTCGCAGCCTGGAGCCGGTTTCGTATCCTGAACCCGTCGCCAACCCGGCGGGTGACGCGGAGATGTCAGAGCCCGCCGTTTCTGCCATCAATCAGCCCCCTCATGGGCAGGCTGGAGAGCCGGAAGGCGCGGTTTCGCTCGGAGATGATCTGAGGCAGCAGGAATTCCGTATTATTATCCAGACACTTCGGAAAGAGCGTGGACGTCGCAACCGGGCCGCCGAGCAGCTGGGCATCAGTCCCAGGACGCTGAGGTACAAATTGGCCCAGATGCGCGACGCCGGTATCGATCTGGACGCCGAAATGGCCTTGGTCTGACCCCCTGCAAAACGAACTCCTTCATTGGCACCCGTCAGGGTGCCATTTTTTTATCTGTCGTCAAAAGTCCGTCAGTGATTTCTCCTGTACGACGGATGTTCTTCGTAAGTGCCTGATAATAAATATAGAAAGTTACTTGGCCTGCCAATTGCTTAATTGGGGATAACAGCACCCCAAGAGCAAATCCGTCCCGGGGAGGGCGGAGCCAGGAGAGAGTTATGGTTCAGCGTGCCGACATCAACAGTGTTTTGTCCGATATCCGGTCCCTGCGTTCCCAGATGATGCAGAACCAGCGAATCGAACAGGATCAATCGGTTCGTGGCCGGATAGACGGTCCCCGCCAGGTTCAGGAAACCCAGGAAACGCCCAGTTTTAATGACATGCTGAGCAATGCCGTGAACACCGTGAACGACCTCCAGAAAACCGCGGGGGATCTAAGAACCGCGTACGACATGGGCGATCCGAATGTCGACATCACCCGCGTGATGATCGCCGCCCAGAAATCCTCTGTCTCCTTCGAAGCGCTGACCCAGGTACGTAACCGGGTGGTTCGGGCCTACGAAGACATTATGAACATGCCGATCTGATAACGGAGCAGAGTCATGGCCAGCGTACCTGCAGAATCCAACCCCTCCAACATGCCGGCAGCTCGCGAGGGCGACGCACCAGAGAGCCGTAGCGACCTGTTCATGGGTTTCAACCGGCTCAATCTGCTGCGTCAGATCGGTTTGATGGTGGGGCTTGCCGCCAGCGTAGCGCTGGGATTGGCGGTCGTGCTCTGGGCCCAGGAACCGAACTATCAGCCGGTAGTTGGCGACCTTTCCTCCTACAACCCTCAGGACGTGACCAGCATCCTCGACAACAGCGGCATCGACTACAAGATGGATCCGCGTACCGGCGCATTGCTTGTGCCGTCCGAGCAGGTTTACGACGCTCGTCTGAAACTGGCGGCGGAGGGTGTTACCGATCGTCAAACCATGGGCTACGAGTTGCTGGATCAGGAACGCGGTCTTGGCACCTCCCAGTTCATGGAAACCATTTCTTACCGCCGCGGGCTTGAGGGGGAGCTTGCCCGCACAGTCGCCAGTATGCGCGGTGTGCGGAATGCCCGGGTGCACCTGGCAATTCCGGAGCGCTCGGTCTTTGTCCGTGATGCACGCGATCCGTCGGCTTCGGTATTCCTCGAAGTGTTCGCTGGCCGCCGGCCGGAGCAGGAGCAGATCAACGCCATTGTGAATCTGGTTGCCGGCAGCGTTCCCATGATGAGCAAAGAGCATGTCACCGTCGTCGACCAGAACGGCAATCTGCTGACCGGCAAGGAGAGTCAGAGCACCGCCGACCAGATGGCGGATCAATATGAATACACCGCCAAGGTCGAGGAGCGTCTGACCCGCCGTGTGGCTTCATTGATTGCACCGATTGTGGGTGATGGCCGTTATCGCGCGGAAGTCTCGGCAGATCTGGACTTTTCCTCGGTGGAGCAGGCGGAAGAGCTGTTCAACCCCGAACAGCAGGCGGTGCGCAGCGAGCGGGAACTCACCGAACAGCGTGCAGCTGGTGCCCAGGGCGGCATCCCCGGAGCGCTGGCAAATCAGCCCCCGGCCGATGCCACTGTTCCGGAACAGGCCGCTGGTGCTGATGGCGGAGAGGCTGCGCCCCAGCCGGTGAACGTGCGTCGTGAGTCAACGCGGAACTACGAGATGGATCGCACTGTCAGCTACAGACGCCAGGAACTGGGACGAGTGAAGCGCGTCACTGTTGCTCTGGCGGTGGATGATATGAAAGTGGTTGATCCCCAGACCGGCGAAGTCAGCTACGAACCCTGGCCAGAGCAGGAACTGCAGCGTCTGAGCATGCTGGTGCGGGATGCGGTGGGGTACTCCGCCGCCCGGGGAGACAGCGTTACGGTAATGAATACCGCGTTTGCACCGGAAGAAGCGGTCGAATTTGAGGCCCCAGCCTTCTGGGAGCAGCCCTGGTTCTGGGACCTGATGAAGCAGGTGCTGGCAGGTCTGGTCATTCTGGTGCTGGTGCTTGGCTTGTTGCGCCCCACGCTCAAGAGCCTGTCGGGTGGTGGCCAGCGCGAGCGCGGTCTGGATTCTGGCAGCGGTGGCGGTTACGGTGGTCTTGACGATATCGAGGGCGGAGATGAGTTACGCAAGGCCATGTCTGCTCAGGATGATCTGCTTTTGCCGGGTGCCACAGACGGCTATGATAGGCAGCTGAACGCATTGAAAGGTCTGATTGCCGAGGATCCTGCGAGGGTCGCACAGGTAATGCGCCAGTGGGTGAATGTCGATGACTGAGCAAACGAATCAACAGGGTGGCGGTGAGGCGAAGAAGCCACAGCGGAAGATTCCGCGTGTGGAACAGGCTGCGATTCTGCTGATGTCACTGGGCGAAGCGGACGCTGCCGAGATCCTCAAGCACATGGGGCCGAAGGAGGTTCAGCGTGTGGGCGTGGCCATGGCCCAGATGAAGGACGTCAGCAAGGACGAAGTTACCTATGTGATGAATCAATTTGTTGACGCCGTGGGCGGCCAGACCGGTCTGGGTGTTGGCAATGATGAGTACATCCGCACGATGCTGACCCAGGCGCTGGGAGACGACAAGGCATCGAGCCTGATCGATCGTATACTCATTGGAGGCAACACCACGGGCCTTGATACCCTCAAATGGATGGAGCCCCGTGCGGTGGGTGACATCATCCGCTACGAGCATCCGCAGATTCAGGCCATTGTCATTTCCTATCTGGATCCGGATCAGGCGGCCGAAATTCTTGGTACCCTCGACGAAAAAGTGCGCCTTGACGTCATGATGCGGGTGGCGTCTCTCGAGAGTATCCAGCCCCAGGCGTTACAGGAGCTCAACGATATTCTGGAGAAGCAGTTCTCAGGCGGTGCCGCTTCACAGACCAGCCGTATCGGTGGTGTCAAACGCGCAGCCGACATTATGAACTTCATGGATCGCAGCATTGAAGGCAATCTGATGGATTCCATCAAGGATATGGATCCGGATCTTGCCAGCACCATTGAGGATCTGATGTTTGTGTTCGACAACCTCAAGGAAGTGGACGATCGCGGTATTCAGGCGTTGTTGCGGGAAGTATCCTCGGAAGTGCTGGTGGTGGCCCTCAAGGGTGCCGACGAAGAGGTCCAGGAGAAGATCTTCAAGAACATGTCCAAACGTGCTGCGGAGTTGCTGCAGGATGATCTTGAGGCCAAGGGGCCGGTCAAGGTCAGCGAAGTCGAGTCGGCCCAGAAGGACATTATTACCATTGCCCGCCGTATGGCCGAGGCCGGTGAAATCTCCCTCGGCGGGGCCGGCGAAGAAATGATGTAATGAAAGATTCCAGCCGAGACGTCAATCGTATTCCCAAGGAGCAGCTGACCGCCTATGAGCGCTGGGAGTTGCCCTTACTCGATGCCCGTGGCAATGAAGTGCCCCGGGAGGAGGAGCGCGAGGTCAAACCCCTGACGGCAGCGGACATCGATGAGATTCGTCAGGCCGCCCGTGAAGACGGTTTTAAAGAGGGGCGGGATCAGGGTTACGAGGACGGTCTGAGGGCCGGGAAGGAAGAAGGGCACCGGGAAGGACTGGAAACCGGCCTGGCAGAGGGCAGGGAACAGGGCCAGACCCAGGGGTACGATGACACCCGCAAGGAGATCGACGCCAAGCTCGACCGGCTTGAGCATTTGCTGGGTGAGCTGCTGCAGCCAATCAAGCGGCACGAAGACGAGCTGGAAACCTCTCTGGTGAACCTGACTACGGTTCTGGCGAGGGCCGTGGTCTACCGCGAACTGACCATCGACTCCTCCCAGATCCGGCATGTCGTTCGCCGTGCCATGGAAGCCTTGCCCTCCACTGCCGACAATATCCGGATCCATATAAATCCCGAAGACTGTGAGATGGTCCGCGAGGTGACCGCGCGTCTGGATGCCTCTGCTTCAGTCATTGAAGACGCCAGCATTCTACCTGGTGGTTGCAAGGTAGAGACCCGTCACAGCCTTGTGGACTTCACCGTCGAAAAACGCTTCCAGCGGGCGGTTCAGAGCATGCTGGACCAGCAGATGAACGACAGCGAGGGCGGAGAAACCGAAGAGCTGGATTCGATGATGGAAGACCTGACCGGTTTCCACCGGGACGTCCTGGATTCTCAGGATGCCGGGGATTCCTCGGGTGATTCGAAGCCGGCGCAAGATGAAGGTGACGGTGATGACCTCGAACCTCGCTGACCGTCTGAACCGCTTTCAGGGCTTTCTGGGCAACGAACCGGAGCCGGAACTCTCGGGCCGATTGACCCGAATGGTCGGTCTGACACTGGAATGTGTCGGCTGCCCCATGGTTGTCGGTGACCGCTGCGTGATCTTCGGCCAGAACACCGGCAATGTTGAAGCAGAGGTGGTGGGTTTCGAGGATGACCGGGTTTACCTGATGCCGCTCACTGCCATTGAAGGGCTCAAGCCCGGTGCCAGGGTCGTGCCGCTATCCGCCGCCAGCCGAGTTCCGGTCGGGCCCCAGTTGCTCGGTCGGGTTGTGGATGGCAGTGGTGAGCCTCTGGACGGAAAAGGGCCCTTGCAGGCCGAAGCCCGCGTAGCGCTCACAGGCGATATCATCAATCCCCTGAATCGTGCGCCGGTGCGCCAATCGATGGATGTGGGTATTCGGGCAATTAACGCGTTGATGACCGTCGGCCAGGGTCAGCGCCTGGGTCTGTTCGCCGGCAGCGGCGTGGGTAAAAGTATGCTCCTGGGCATGATGACCCGCTTTACCGATGCCGACATTACGGTCGTGGGCCTGATTGGTGAACGGGGCCGCGAGGTAAAGGAATTTATCGAGGATATCCTGGGCGAGGAGGGGCTTTCACGCTCGGTGGTGGTGGCCGCGCCCGCCGATGACTCCCCCCTGATGCGGCTGCGCGCCGCCATGCTGACCACCCGGATTGCCGAATATTACCGGGACCAGGGCAAGCGAGTGCTCCTGCTCATGGATTCCCTGACCCGTTACGCCCAGGCCCAGCGGGAGATCGCGCTTGCTGTGGGCGAGCCTCCGGCGACCAAAGGCTACCCACCCTCGGTGTTTGCCAAGCTGCCCCAGTTGGTGGAACGAACCGGCAACGGTCGCCCCGGGGGCGGCTCGATTACCGCCTTCTACACCGTGCTTACCGAGGGTGACGACCAGCAGGATCCGATCGCCGATGCCGCCCGTGCGATTCTGGACGGCCACATTGTATTGTCCCGTCGGCTCGCCGAAGAGGGCCATTACCCGGCCATTGATGTGGAAGCGTCCATCAGTCGGGTGATGCCCCAGGTTACCGAGACCGAGCATTTTTCCAGAGCCCAGCGTTTCAAACAGGTGTACTCCCGGTATCAGCAGGCCCGGGACCTGATTTCCGTGGGCGCCTACGTGAAGGGCTCCGACCCGGAGACCGATTTCGCCATCACTCATATTGGCAATATGCGCCAGTTTTTGCAGCAGGGTCTCAACGAGAGCGCTCCCTTGAAAGACAGCATTGAACAGTTGCTGGCGGTGGTGCCGGAACGTCGTTCCCCCGAGCGGCGCAAGTCGGCCGTTCCCAATCCGGCTGCCGGCGCCAGCGGCGGTGATGCCTGATGCTGCGATCCCGGCGGCTGGAGGTGGTTCTTTCCCTGGAAGAACGCAAGGAACAGGAAGCACTGGAGCGAATGGGTGAGGCCCGAAAACTGGTCGAACAGCAGCGCGAACAGGTGCAAAACCTGAATCGTTACCAGCAGGAGTACCGGGATCAGATCCGCAACAGCCAGCAGGGCGTGGTGCAGGTGTCCCGTCTGCAGGCCTGGCAGGCCTTTATTGCGCAGCTGGACCAGGTGATACGGCAGCAGCAGAAGCAGCTGGCGCACGCCGAACAGGTCTTTGAGACACGCAAACAGGAGTGGCAGCAGGCCTGGGAGCGGCGTCGCGGCATGGAAAAGTACATAGAAACCTGTCGGCAACAGGAGCAGAGAGAGCAGGATCTTCGCGAACAAAAGCTCTCGGATGAGGCGGCCGGGCGGGCCTTTTCTCGGCGTCGACGCTGAATCTTGCTCCACATCAAGCAAAAACGGATGCAAAGTCAGTCCACTCAGCTATCCTTACCCGAAGAAGGATCGGTGAAAACCGCCGGTTAAATGCTGCTCTTGATACCTTGGGAGGTTGAGGAATGCCGATTCAGACCCGCCGTGATGATGACGGTCAGACCCTTGTTATCAGTATTGAGGGCCGGTTTGATTTCAGCACCCACCAGGCGTTCCGGGATGCCTATGAGCACGGTGACCCGGCTGTCCGAAACTACATTGTGGACCTGTCGGACACCACCTATCTGGACAGCTCGGCCCTTGGTATGTTGTTGCTGCTCAGGGATTACGCCGGGGGCGACAGTGCCCGCATCGTCATTGAAAACTGTAATAACGATGTGCGGCGGATTCTCTCCATCTCCAATTTCGAGCAATTGTTCAACATCCGCTGATGCTCGCGGACTGCCGGAGTAGTCATGGATGATTCCGCTGCAGAATATAGCAGTCCTCTGAGAATACTCATCGCTGACGATTCGGACAGCGACCGCCTCATCCTGAAAACACTCCTGAAGCGCCTCGGGCACGAGGTTCTGGACGTCGCCAATGGGCTGGATGCCGTCTCGGTATTTCAGCGCGAGGCACCGGATCTGGTTCTGCTTGATGCCCTTATGCCGATCATGGATGGCATGGAAGCTGCCCGTCAGATCAAGGTTCTGGCTGGTGAGCGGCTGGTCCCCCTGATCTTTCTGACTTCCTTGTCTGAAGCGGGCGCCCTGGCCCGGTGCCTGGAGGCCGGTGGTGATGACTTTCTGGGCAAGCCCTACAACAGGATTATCATCGAAGCCAAGATCAAGGCGTTCAATCGAATGCGGCTGATGCACCAGACCCTGTCAGACCAGCGCGATCTGATCCGTGAGCGCAATCGCCAGCTCACGGAAGAACAGGAGATCGCCAAGCGGGTGTTCGATAATGTGGCCCATTCGGGTTGCCTCGACGCCGCCAGCATTCGCTATCACGCCTCCCCTCAGTCCATCTTCAACGGCGATGTGCTGTTTGCTTCGCCCCGGCCCGCGGGCGGAATGTTGATTTTTATGGGGGATTTCACCGGCCACGGTCTGCCGGCGGCGATTGGGGCCATGCCGGTTGCCGAGATCTTCTACGGCATGACCAACAAGGGCTTTAATGGTGAGGACGTACTGCGCGAGATTAACCAGAAGCTCAAACGAATTCTGCCCACCGGAATGTTCTGTTGTGGCGCCATGATAGAGGCGGACTTCAAGCTTAATCAGATTCAGATCTGGAACGGAGGGCTCCCAGATGGCTGGCTGATCCGGCCCTCAGGCGAGCATCTGGCATTACCATCACGGCATTTGCCCCTCGGTATCCTGTCACCGGATCAGTTCAATGCCGATTTCGAGAGGGTCGGAGCTGCACCGGGTGACCGGGTGTTGATGATGACGGACGGCTTTCTGGAGTCCGCCGACAGCGAGGGCAACGTTTTTGGCGAGCAGGGTGTGACTGGAACCCTTGATCAGTTGGAAGCGCATGACCACCCTTTTGACGCCATGATGGCCGCAGTTCACCGGTTTACCGGCAACTTTGAGGATGGCGACGACCTGACGCTCTGCTGTCTGGAAATGATGGACGAGGCAGGGCTGGCGCCGCTGCCAGATCGTGCCTCACCGTCTGCGCTTGCAGGGCCGGCAGAGTGGCGCTGCACCTATGAAATCCGGGAAAGGACCCTCGGAGAATTCAGCCCCTTGCCTTTGTTGCTTCATATCTGCATGGAAGTGCCGGGTCTTCGACGGAAAAGCGGCGAAATCTACACCTTGTTGGCGGAACTCTACAACAATGCACTGGAACACGGCGTTCTGGAGCTGCCCTCAGACTGGAAGCACTCGCCCGAGGGGTTTGGCCGTTACTATGCCGAGCGCAACCGGAGGTTGGCCAACGTAGAGGGTCACTACATCCGGATTACGCTGCATCATTCCTTGAAACCGGATGGCGGCAGGCTTCGTGTTGTTTGCGAGGACAGTGGTCAGGGGTTTGATTTCCGGAATCATCCCAGTGTGGCTTCCGGTATCTCCCCACCAAAAGGGGGGCGTTATGCAGGGCGGGGCCTGCTGCTGTTGAAACGTCTGGCTGAAACCATCAGGTTTCATGAACAGGGCAATCATGTTGAAATTGTTTATGATTGGCAGTTCGCCCGTACAGCGGAGGATCGAGATGACTGATAAACCACACCTGGACGAGGAGGCGCTGGCTGAACTTCGGGACGTCATGGAGGATGAATTCGAAGTCCTGATACAGACCTATCTGGCAGATTCCCGGGACAGAATCCGGGCGCTGCGGGAAGCCCTCGAGGCAGAGGATAGCGACGCCTTCGCGAAGACAGCCCACAGTTTCAAGGGCAGTTGCATCAATATCGGTGCACCCAGGCTTGGCGAAATTTGTCTCAAGGCCGAGATGGCTGGAAAAGAGTCCAGGCTGGGCGATGCGCCGGATCTATTGAATGATATCGATCAGGAATTCGCGCAGGTGATTCATGGCCTTGATGGATTGATGGCCCGGTAATTTTCGTCAACAGGAGGTCTTCCCCCAGAAAGCGCCCATGTGCTCTGGCATCACAATTGCTAAGTCTTTCGCAGAGAGTTGATTAACCGCCCAAGCACCGGCGAAGTCCGGCAAGGTGAGGGCGACAATGCGATAAAAGCGGCAAGAGGTTGCCATGGCCCAGATGGTTCTCCCCCAAACTCCCTCGCCCGGGACTCAAAAGGATTCCGGCCCGTCGAAATCCGGAGCCAGCCGGGATCCGGCTGACAGAAAAAACGATTTTGAATCTGTCTCTCAGGCAGAGCAGAAGCGTTTGGACCGCCAGAGAGCGGATCGCAACGCCGATGCAAAGTCGGCTGATGAAACCCGGTCTGCCCGTGACGATGCGTCGGATACAAAACCCGATGCCAATGCCAGCGCAAAGTCTGGCGAGAAGCCTGATGCGGCCTCCGGAAGCGACTCCCGGGAATCCAGTGACGTGCCCGTTGCCAGCGATGAAGCGGGAGCAGAGCCCACCGCACTGCCACTGACCTTTGCCGAGTTACAGTCATTACTGGGGCCGCAGGCGGGCCGTTCCGGTGAAGCCGTCGTTTCGGTGAGCGGCGCTGGAACCGGCGCCAGTGTGTCAGCTGGCGGGACGGGGCAGGCAACTGCGGTTGCCGGCATGTTTAATGGCGTTCTCTCGTCCGTGTCCGGTCAGAAGGGGCAGACCTCGGCCGGTGCCGTCACTGGCGATGCCACATTGACAGATGTTATGAAAGCGTCGGTACTCACCGATTCAGGTCGGAATCCGGATTCGGGCTCGCTGATGGGGTCTGGCCGATTCCAGTCAGCCATGGATCTTGTCTCCCAGCAGGTGGCCAATAACGCGAATGGCGCCGCCAAGCTGGCAGGCGAGAACGCTGCGCCCCTGCGAGGTTATGCCACGTCGATCGACGTGCCGGTCGGCCACGCTGAATGGGGCGACAAACTGGTCGGCAAGCTCAGCTGGCTGACCGCCCGCAATATGTCGGTTGCTGAAATCCACCTGACTCCGCCAGACATGGGGCCCATGGAGGTCAAGGTCAGGGTGCAGAACGAGCAGGCGAACATTACTGTCCATTCTGCGAATCCGGTGGTCCGGGACCAGTTGGAACTTCACTCCCATCGGCTCCGAGACATGCTGGGTGAGCAGGGGTTGTCACTGGCTGGCTTTGATGTGTCTGACTCGCCCAGGCAGCAGACCGGCGAACAGGGAACCGGAGGCGGTGACGGCTCCGAGGCAGATTCGACGTCCCTCGTCGCTGGCGATCATGAAGATGACAATGCCAATACCGGTAGCCTTGATCTGAGCTGGAGAGGCGAAGTGGACATCTTCGCCTGACACTCCTGAAAATTCCCCCCCCAATCTCTTTTGCCCATCCTTCCCGGCAACGCTAAACTGCTGTTCTGAACGGGAAGGTTGGGTGTTCTGGCCCGTCCTTTGCATCTTATCCTGAAAAGTCACGGAAAACGCTCCGTCTGACGGATTTCTGGCAAATCGAAGACTATGGCTGAAAATAACGAATCTGAAGCGGCGCCTGCCAAGAAAGGAAAACTGAAGCTGATCATCATGCTGGTCGTGGTGGTCATTCTGGCGATTGTACTGTCCGTGGTGGGCACCCTCTGGTTTCTCGGTGATGGCTTGCCGGGTATGGGTGGCGACGACGGTGAGTCGGAAGAGGTTGCAGAGGAAACCTTCATTCCCAGTAGCTATCACCAGATCGACAAAGCCATCGTTACCACGGTTCAGGCGGAGGGTCGCCAGCGCTACGCCCAGGTTTATCTGGCGCTCGAGTCAACGGATCAGCAGGCGCTGGAAGCTGCCAAATTGCATATGCCCTTGATTCGAAGCCAGTTGGTCACGGTTCTTGGAAGCAGCGACTTCAATGAATTGCAGACGCCCGAGGGGCGGAGCGGCCTGGCCGACCGGATGCTGACTACGGTGAATCAGGTGCTGGAGCAGGAAGGCGAGCCCGCGATCAAACGGGTGTTATTCAGAAATTTCGTCGTGCAATAGCGCACGGGCCAAGGTACTTCAGGGGCAGGACTACGTATGCAGGACTTGTTGTCACAGGATGAAATCGATGCCCTCCTCCACGGGGTGGACGACGGTGACATTGACACCTATGAAGAGACTGACGATACCGGCATAAAGTCCTACGACCTTGCCAGTCAGGACCGCATTGTCCGGGGCCGGATGCCGACCCTGGAAATGATCAACGAGCGCTTTGCCCGCTATACCCGGATCAGCCTCTTCAACCTGATGCGTCGTAACGCCGATGTCTCGACTGGCGGCGTTCAGATCATGAAGTTTGGCGAATACATCCACACCCTCTACGTGCCCACCAGTCTCAACCTGTGCAAGGTACGCCCGTTGCGCGGCACGTCGCTCTTCGTGCTGGATGCCAAGCTGGTCTTCAAACTGGTGGACAATTTCTTCGGTGGGGAAGGGCGCCACGCCAAGATCGAGGGTCGCGAGTTCACCCCGACCGAGACCCGCATTGTCCAGATGGTTCTGGACCAGGTGTTTCATGACATGAAGGAAGCCTGGCATGCGGTCCTCAAGGTGGACTTCGAGTACCTGAGCTCCGAGGTCAACCCGGCCATGGCCAACATCGTCAGCCCCAGTGAGGTGGTTGTCGTCAGCACGTTCCATATTGAGCTCGATGGCGGCGGTGGTGAGCTGCACTTTGCCTTGCCCTATTCCATGATCGAGCCCATTCGTGATGTGCTGGATGCCGGGGTCCAGAGTGATATCGACGATGTGGATGAGCGCTGGGTGAATGCGCTTCAGGAAGACATCAAAGAGGTAAACGTACCGATCAACACCACGGTCTGTCGCCGTCGGATCTCGTTGCGGGACATTGCCAAGATGAAAGCCGGCGACATCATCCCGGTTGAGATTCCCGAGCATTTGACGGTCACCGCCAACGGAATCCCGGTCTACAAGGCGACTCTGGGAACCCGTGACGGGAAACTGGCGCTTCGAATTCACGAACGGGCATCTGTGCCCAAGGTAAAGAAACAACTGAAGGTGGGACGCAATGGCTGACGACGACAAGAAAGACGAGCAGGAACTCAGCGAAGACGAAAAGCTGGCTGCCGAGTGGGAAGCCGCCATGGAAGAGTCCGGTGACGAAGGCGAACGTGAGGACGAGTGGGCCGCTGCCATGGCCGAGGCCGGCGAGACCGGTGGCAACGAAGACGACGTTCAGGCTGCCCCCATGGAAGAGTTTGATGCCGGAAGTGAGCCCGCCCAGGGTGGCGGCCCGGCTCCGGATATCGATGTTATCCTCGACATACCGGTCACTATCTCAATGGAAGTCGGCAACACCCAGATCCCGATTCGGAACCTGCTACAGCTGAACCAGGGATCGGTTATCGAGCTGGACCGGCTGGCGGGCGAGCCCCTGGATGTGCTGGTTAACGGTACGCTGATTGCCCATGGCGAGGTGGTCATGGTGAATGAGAAGTTCGGCATCCGTCTCACCGATGTGATCAGCCCGGGCGAACGCATCAAGCGGTTGCAGAAATAACATGTGGGCCAGACTGACTGCGGCACTGGCGCTGCTGGTAATCCATCCGGTTGTTGCCCAGGAAACGGCAAAGACGGCCGCGCCCGACTCTCCGGTGCGAGCCCCGGATACGCTCGGTACCATCGTCAGCCTCGGGCTCGGTCTGGTGGCCGTTGTGGCAGTCATCTATGGCTGCGCCTGGATCATCCGGCGGATGAACGGCATGACCGGCATGAACAACAACGCCATCAAGGTGGTGTCGGTGATGGCTATCGGAGCCCGGGAGCGTATTGCCCTGATTGAAGTGGGCGGCCAGCAGATCCTGTTGGGCATTACGCCATCGGCGATCCGAACCCTCCATGTGTTTGATGAGCCGGTTGTCGAGGCCGGCAGCGCCGGTTCCAGCGATTTTGCCCGCCGCCTGCAGGGCATGATCGGCAAATCCTGGACCTCCCCGACAAGGAACGATTAGCCCCATGCTTGCCGCAACCATCAAGCGACTGCTGCCTTCCCTGATTTTATTGGCAGGCTTTTTCTGGGCACCTCTGGCGTTCGCGCAGGAACCCTCCGGCATCCCCGGTATACCGGCGTTTACCGTGACCCCGGGAGAAGGCGAGGGCGCGCAGGAATACTCGGTCACCCTGCAAATCCTGGCGCTGATGACCGCGCTGACGTTCCTGCCGGCCATGCTCATGATGATGACTTCGTTTACCCGCATCATCGTTGTGTTTGCCATCCTGCGCCAGGCCATCGGCCTGCAGTCCACGCCCTCGAACCAGATTCTCCTGGGACTGGCCCTGTTCCTCAGCATCTTCATCATGAAACCGGTGCTGGAAGAGGCCAATCGGGTGGCATTACAACCCTATATGCAGGAAGAGGTGACGTCCCTGGAGGCAGTGGAACTGGCCAGCCAGCCGTTCCGGAAATTCATGCTGGAGCAGACCCGGGAGAGTGACCTGGCCCTGTTCATGCGAATCTCGGACGTACAATACGATACCCCCGAGGACGTGTCCTTCTGGATACTGATGCCGGCATTCGTGACCAGTGAGCTCAAAACCGCGTTCCAGATCGGGTTTATCCTGTTTATCCCGTTCCTGATTATCGACATGGTGGTGGCCAGTGTTCTCATGGCCATGGGTATGATGATGCTGTCGCCGATCATCATCTCCCTGCCGTTCAAGATCATGCTGTTTGTGTTGGTGGACGGTTGGGCCCTGATCATGGGCACCCTGGCCGCCAGCTACGGAATATAGGAGGCGCCATGACTCCGGAAACCGTTATCGACATCCTGCGCGAAGCCCTCTGGATGATTGTTCTCCTTGCTTCGATAATCATCGGACCGGGTCTGGTGATTGGCCTTGTAGTCAGTACCTTTCAGGCGGCAACGCAGATCAACGAACAGACCCTGAGCTTCCTGCCCCGCCTGCTGGTCACACTGATCGTTATCATCGTGTGGGGCCCCTGGATGCTGACGCAGCTTCTGGACCACGCCAACCGGCTGTTCGGTAACATTCCCTACCTGATCGGCTGACGGATGATACCGGCGGAAATCAGCGCGGACGTTATCGGCCAATGGGTCGGCCAGCACATCTGGCCACTGTTCCGCCTGGCCAGCTTCCTGATGGTGATCCCCATCTTCGGTACCCAGCTGGTACCCGCGCGGATCCGTCTGGGGCTGGCTCTGCTAATGACCATCCTGATTGCACCCATGATCCCGCCTGTACCTCAGGTGGAGGCCCTGAGCGCCGATGCGGTGGTGATCACCCTGCAGCAGATCCTCATTGGTGTCGGCATGGGCTTCGCACTCACGGCGCTCTGGCAACTCTTCGTCATCGCCGGCCAGATGATCGCCATGCAGATGGGCCTGGGCTTCGCTTCCATGGTAGATCCGGCCAACGGCGTTAACGTGCCCGTACTGTCCCAGATCTATACCATCACCATCACTCTGCTGTTCCTGGCCATGAACGGTCACCTGGTGGCCTTCGAAGTCTTCATAGAAAGCTTCCGGACCCTGCCCATCGGCATGGAGGGACTGGGCCAGACCGGCGTCTGGGAACTGGCCCATCGGATCAGCTGGATGTTCGCCTCCGCCATGCTCCTGGCGCTGCCGGCGGTTACCGCCGTTCTGATCGTCAACATCTCCTTCGGCGTCATGACCCGCGCTGCTCCCCAGATGAACATCTTTGCTCTCGGTTTTCCGATTGGCCTGATTTTTGGATTGTTTGCCATATGGGTGCTGCACGCCAATTTTCTGCCGCACTTTGATCAGTACACCCGGGAGACCTTTGAATTCATGCGGGGACTGCAAGGGCAGCCGTAGAGACGTATGGCCGAAGAAGACGATAACAGTCAGGAAAAAACGGAAGAGGCCACCCCCCGACGGCTCGAAAAAGCCAAGGAGGAGGGCCAGACTGCGCGTTCCAAAGAGCTGGCCACCATGGCCGTGCTCCTTGCCGGCGCCGGCGGCATGCTCATTTTTGGCGCCAGCCTGGGGGCCTCGCTGGAAGCCATCATGCGCGACAGCTTCGTGATCGAGCGGTCCGCCATCTTTGATATGCGCCATATGAGCGTTCAGCTCATCGAATCTTCCAAGGAAGCCGCTTGGGCCCTCTCGCCGATTCTGGTACTACTTCTTATTGCCGCCATCTTCGGCTCAATCGGAATTGGCGGTCTGCTGATCAGCGGCAAGGCCGTGGCCCCGAAACTCAATCGTATGGACCCCATCAAGGGTCTGGGGCGCATGTTCTCAATGCGCTCGCTGATCGAGCTGGTCAAGGCCATCGCAAAAGTCGGCCTTGTCATGGCTTTGGCCATTCTCATCCTGGACCTACGCACCGAAGACCTGTTGTCCATCGCCGAGGAACCGGTGGTGCCGGCAATGGAACACGTTCTCTGGACCATCGCCTGGAGCTTCTTCCTCCTCGCTTGCGCCACCATCATCATCGCGGCCATCGACGTACCCTTCCAGATCTACGATCACCAGAAAAAACTGCGAATGACCAAGCAGGAAGTGAAGGACGAGTACAAGGACACTGAGGGTAAACCCGAGGTCAAAGGCAAGATCCGACAGCTCCAACGCGAAATGGCCCAACGTCGGATGATGCAGGATGTGCCGACCGCAGACGTGGTAATCACCAACCCGACCCACTATGCCGTCGCCCTGAAGTACGATCAGAAGGCTATGGCTGCGCCGATTGTAGTGGCCAAGGGGGCCGATGAGGTGGCCTTCAAGATCATGGAAATTGCCCGCGAGAACAAAGTCGAGATTCTGAGAACACCGCCGCTGACCCGGGCGGTGTACCACAACACCGACATCGGCGAGGAGATTCCTGATGGCCTCTATATGGCTATTGCTCAGGTGCTCGCTTATGTCTTCCAGCTACGGCAGTTCCGCAAGGGGCGTGGGCCCAAGCCCGGTATGCCTAATTTCCCGATTCCCTCTGATTTGCGGCGGGACGCCTAGATTGGAGTTCGATTTCGGTAAGTAGCCTGCGAGTTTCTGTGCTGGCGGTTTGTCGGGTGGGCCTCCCAAAAACCGCTACGAGCACATCCATGTGCGCTTGGCGTCGGCCATCCATGGCCGCCGACATTTTTGGGAGGCCCACCCGACAACCCGCTTCTGAGCCATTCGATATCGCATTTAAAGCCAGAATCGTAATTCTACTCTGAAGAGTTTTTTTGTGGCGTTATCTGATTCTTTAGACAAGTGGTGGTGGAAGGCCTTTTCAGGACTGTCTGTGGCCATGGATGGCCACAGCCAAGCGCACATGGATGTGCTCGTAGCGTGTCCTGGAAAGGCCTTCCACCACCACGCTCCGTCAAAATTGGCAGGCTACAAAATCCCAGAGAGTTCGATTCAACAACCAGCCTCAATAACCCGAACCATCGGCTCACCGCGGCTTTCGGGAATCGGCAAGATTCCATACCAGGACCGCGGGTCATGCACGGTGGCAGAGGCGAACCCACAGGACAGGAAATGCTCCCGGGCCTGATCGTCGGTCTTGAAGTGGAACGACACCTCGCTGCGGGTAACGGCCCCGAGAACGCCGCCGAGTAATTTGAGAGTGGTGTTCAGTACAGGTTGGCTCGGCTGGTAGTAGCTTTCGGACAGGTAAACCGAACCCGGGCGTTTGGCCATGGCGGCGGCGAGTCTGCGCCAGAACAAGGTGATGGTTTCCAGGGAAAAATAGCTGGTCAGGCCTTCGGTGACGATGATTACCGGCTCGTTGTTCTCGAATACCCGGTCGATAACTTTTTCCAGTTGATACTCGCCGTGACCCGCGAGGATATCGATGGGCGTGACCTGGTGATGGTCGCCGAGGCGGCCGGTGGCCATCAGGCGGAGCGCCTTGCGGGCGGCCATGTCGGGCAGGTCGGCTTCGACCATGTGGAGCAGGGGATGTTTCTGGCGTAACCGGATGCCCCGGGGAGACATGCCGCAGGCGATTTCCAGCACCTGGGTGATGCCTTTGTCGCGGATGGCCTGGTCGATCAGGTGGTCGATGATCAGATGGCGTTGCAGGAGGAAGGTGCGGATGTTGCCTCCGATAGCCGCCTTGCTGGCGGCCTCGAAGGGTGTCATCAAGCGGTATAGCCAGCGGCCTTTTTCCGTTGCCAGGGTATCGTCAGAAAGCCCATACCGGTGCCAGACGGCACCGGTGTAGAGGGCAGTGAAGCTGATGCCGGAGCTGTCAGTCGGCTTTCTGCTCATAGACGGCTTTGCCCCATGCCTCGCGGCTGCCGGGGAGGATCAGGTTCAGGATAATGGCGGCCACCGCGCACAGCGCGATGCCTTCCAGATGACCCAGCACCATCCCGCCGATACCGAACACCAGGGTGACCCCGACGATAACCAGGTTGCGTGACTGTGACAGGTCCACCTGGTGACGGATCAGCGTGTTAAGGCCAACCACGGCAATGGAGCCGAACAGCAGGCAGAGGATACCGCCCATGACCGGCACCGGGATGGTCTGAAGTGCCGCGCCGAACTTACCAACAAAGGCCAGAACGATGGCAACGCCGGCCGCCCACCACATCACCTTCGGGTTGAAGTTCTTGGTCAGCATGACCGCGCCGGTGACTTCAGAGTAGGTGGTGTTGGGTGGTCCACCGAGCATGGAAGCAGCACTGGTGGCCAGGCCGTCACCCAGCAGGGTGCGGTGGAGGCCCGGCTTTTCCAGATAGTTCTTGCGGGTCACGTTGCCGATGGCCAGCACGTCGCCAATGTGTTCGATGGCCGGGGCGATGGCCACCGGAATCATGAACAGCACGGCGCCCCAGCTGAACTCGGGCGCAACGAAGTTGGGAGCGGCAAACCAGGCGGCTTCTTTGATGGGCGTAGTATCTACGATGCCGGCAAACGCGGAGAGGATGTAGCCGGTGATCACGCCGAACATGATGGGAATCAGGCGGAAGATGCCCTTGGCCCAGACCGACATGATGATGGTCACGGCCAGGGAAATCATCGCGATCCAGATGGCGGTGTCGTAGGGGATCAGCTGGTTGGCGCCGTCACCCGTACGGCCGGAGGCCATGTGAACTGCAACCGGTGCCAGGCCGAGACCGATGGTCATGATCACGGGGCCGATGACCACTGGCGGCAGCAGGCGGCGGACAAAGCCGGTGCCCCGCATCCGAACCAGGCCACTCAGGAAGATGTAAAGAATACCTGCGGCCATCAGGCCGCCCAGGGTTTCTTCCATGCCAAACCGGCCTTTGGAGGCGATTACGGGGGCAATAAAGGCGAAGGAGGACGCCAGGAAAATCGGGATCTGCCCGCCGGTCACCACGTGAAATATCAGGGTGCCCAGACCGGCGGTGAACAGGGCCACGTTGGGATCCAGGCCGGTGATCAACGGCATCAGCACCAGGGCACCGAAGGCCACCAGCAGCATTTGTGAGCCGGCAATGGCCTGTTTCCAGACCGGGTCGTTGGTATGGTCCTGCATGCTTAAACGTCCTTCTGCTTGGTGCCGAAGATCTTGTCGCCGGCATCGCCGAGACCCGGAAGGATATAACCTTTCTCGTTCAGGCGTTCATCAACGGAGGCCGTGTAGATCGACACGTCCGGATGGGCCTCGAGGACTTTCTTGACGCCCTCGGGCGCGGCTACCAGAACCAGGGCCCTGATCTCGGTGCTGCCGGCTTTCTTGAGCAGGTCAATGGTGGAGATCATGGAGCCGCCGGTAGCGAGCATGGGATCGACGATCATGGCCATTCGCTGATCCAGCTCACCCACCAGTTTTTCCAGATAGGTGCTGGCCTCGAGTGTCTCCTCGTTGCGTATCTGGCCGACAACACTGACCCGGGCAACAGGAATGAGGCTCAGAACACCGTCGAGCATGCCAAGCCCGGCCCGGAGGATCGGAACGATGGTGACTTTCTTGCCGTGAATCTGTTCCACATTCACTGGGCCGGCCCAGCCTTCGATGGTTTTTTCCTGCAGGTTAAAGTCCTTGGTGGCCTCGTAGGTCAGAAGTGCACCAACTTCCTGTGCCAGCTCCCGGAAATTCTTGGTGCTGATATCCGCACGGCGCATGATGCCGAGCTTGTGGCGGATCAGAGGGTGTTTTACCTCGTGGATTGGCATGGGGTCACCTGTGTGTCTGGTTGGGGTTTTAGCGTCGCAATTAAATGGCGCAAGGATACCGCATCTGGCAAGGCGAGTCAGGCCGCAAATGGCCGGTTCGCGGAAATCCACTAAGGGCTGGTACGGATCTTGCGGTAACTCTTCCAAACGACGCCGCCGCGTCAGATTTTCGACCTTTGAAACGCCTGCAGGCACGGCCAATCGGAGAAGTATCCGGCATGGACAGAGCTTTAGTCCTCAATAACGTCAAAACCCTGACGCGGGGAAATCTGGGCATTCCCATCATGCTGATGGGCTTGCTCGGTATGATGATTCTGCCCATGCCGGCGTTTTTGCTGGACGTGTTCTTCACGTTCAACATCACCCTGTCGATTGTCATTCTGCTGGTCTGTGTCTACGCCCTGAGGCCCATGGAATTTGCCTCTTTCCCCACGGTATTGCTGGTGGCCACGCTGCTGCGCCTGGCCCTGAACGTGGCGTCTACCCGGATCGTTCTGTTGAACGGCCACGAGGGCGGCGACGCTGCCGGTAAGGTGATCGAATCCTTTGGTGCGGTACTCATCGGTGGCAACTACGCCGTGGGTCTGGTGGTCTTTGCGATTCTTATGATCATCAACTTCCTGGTGGTCACCAAGGGTGCCGGCCGGGTCTCCGAAGTAAGTGCCCGTTTCACCCTGGATGCCATGCCCGGCAAACAGATGGCCATTGATGCGGATCTCAACGCCGGCCTGATCAATCAGGACGAAGCCAAGCATCGCCGGGCCGAGATCGCCCAGGAGGCGGATTTCTATGGTTCCATGGACGGTGCGTCCAAGTTCGTTAAAGGCGATGCCATTGCCGGCCTGCTCATTCTTGCCATTAACATCGTCGGCGGGATCGCCATCGGTATGCTCCAGCACGGCCTGGATTTCGGGCTGGCCATGGAGCGCTATGCGCTGCTGACCATTGGTGACGGCCTTGTGGCACAGATTCCCTCGCTGCTGCTGTCCACGTCTGCGGCCATCATGGTAACGCGGGTTACCTCAAGCCAGGACATGGGCGGCCAGATCCTGCAGCAGATGTTCAGTGCGCCGAAGGCGCTGTCCATTGCCGCAGGAATCCTGATTATCCTCGGCCTGATTCCCGGCATGCCCCATGTGGCTTTCCTTGGTCTGGGTGCGCTGGCTGGCGGTGCTGCCTGGTATATCTGGAAACACCAGAGGCAGACTGTCGAGGAGGAGGGCGCCTTCCCGGCCAGGGGCGGTGGCGGCGCGGCACCTCGGCCGGCGGGCCGGGATCTGCCGCCGGGCGGAGACGCGGGTGGCGATCAGAGTCGTCAACTGCCGGCACCCGGAGAAACGAAAGAGCTGGGCTGGGACGACGTGTCCACCGTCGATATCGTCGGTCTGGAAGTGGGGTACCGGCTGATCCCGCTGGTCGATAAATCCCAGGGTGGCCAGTTGCTCAGTCGCATCAAGGGCGTTCGCAAAAAACTGTCCCAGGATCTGGGGTTCCTGATGCCTTCGGTTCATATTCGCGACAATCTGGACCTGATGCCCAACGTCTATCGCATCACCCTGATGGGCGTAACCATCGCCGAGGCGGAGATTCACCCGGACAGGGAGCTGGCCATCGACCCCGGGCAGGTATTTGGAAAGGTCGAAGGGATTGAAGGAAAGGATCCGGCGTTCGGTCTTGATGCCTGTTGGATCGAGCCCGATAAGAAAGACCAGGCACAGACCCTTGGTTATACCGTGGTCGATGCCAGTACCGTGGTTGCCACCCATCTGAACCAGGTGTTGCAGAAACACGCCCACGAACTGCTGGGCCACGAGGAAGTCCAGAAGTGGCTGGATCAGCTTGAGAAGATTTCTCCGAAGCTGGCCGAAGAGCTGGTACCCACCACCGTTTCAATCAGTCTGCTCCTGAAGGTCTTGCAGAACCTGCTGAAGGAGGAAGTGCCGATCCGGGATATGCGGTCCATTGCCGAGGCCATCGTGAATGTTCATCCGAAGAGTCAGGATCCCAAGCTGCTGACCACGGTAGCCCGGCAGTCCCTGCGCCGGATGATTGTCCAGAGCATCTGCGGCAACGAATCGGAGATACCGGTGATCACCCTGGATCCGGACTTGGAACAGTTATTGCTGAAGTCTGTTCAGCAGAGTCAACAATCCGGCGGTCAGGAAGACATTGGCCTGGTTCTGGAGCCGAATATGGTGGAGAAGCTCCAGCGATCGCTTCAGGAGAGCGTCCAGCGCCAGGAGATGCTTGGCAAACCGGCCATTCTGCTGGTGTCCGGGCCACTGCGGCCGGTCCTGGCGAAGTTTGCCAGCTATGGGGTAGAGCGACTGCACGTGCTCTCGTACCAGGAAATTCCGGATAACAAACAGATTACGATCGTGGCGTCCGTTGGCCAGTAACGGCGCGGATGACAGAGCGGACAGCGCCGGCACGGCGTTGCCGGTGGAGGAAGAGGCATCATGAAAGTAAAACGGTTTTTTGCTCAGACCATGGCAGAGGCGCTGAAACAGGTCAGTGAACAGATGGGGCCGGATGCCGTGATTCTTTCCAACCGTCGGGTCGACGGTGGTGTCGAAATCGTGACGGCGCTGGACTATGACGAAAACATGGCGCGCCAGCGCCTCGGCAACCAGGCCGAAGAAGCCACCAACGGATCCCGCCTGGCAGAAATGCAGGCTGACCAGCATCGTCGTCTCGAGGATGAATTGAGCCGATCCCGTGACCGCATCCGTGAAGTCAGGGAAAAGCGTGCCTCCCAGGGAGCCGGCTACTCAGGTCCGTCGTTTGCTGCTGTTCAGGAAACGGTCGGCGGCGATTTCGGTGATAGTGTGGCTGAGCCCCAGGCGCCGAAGGATGTCTATTCTGATGAACTCGCACAGATGCGTGCCGAGATCAGCTCCCTCAGGGATATGATGCAGGGTGGTCGCCCGCAGCCGGACTCTGTGGTTTCGACAAACACGGCTGTTCAGCAAAGGCTGGCCGAGCGCCTGCAGGAATTCGGCCTGGGCAGCGAGCTGGCAGGGTCAATTTCCCGTCGCCATAAGGCAGGGCGACTGGAAGATGGTTGGAAGCAGTCCCTGAAAATGCTGTGCACCGGCGTCCGGACCTCTCGCATGGAGTGGCTTGATGAGGGGGGCGCCTATGCGCTGGTGGGTCCTACCGGTTCCGGCAAGACCACCACGATTGGAAAGCTGGCGGCGCGGTATGTGCTCAAGCATGGCTCCGACTCCCTGGCTCTGGTCACCACCGATCGATACCGGGTGGCGGCGCACGAGCAGTTGTTCGTGTTCGGTCGTATCCTGAATGTGCCGGTTCGGGTGTTGGATGAGACTCACAGCCTGGACGATATTCTGGACGAGCTGTCAGACCGTCACCTGGTTCTGATTGATACTGCCGGGCTGACAAGTTCGGATAAAGGTTATCAGGAACAGCTGGCCGAACTGGCTCGCAGCCATCACAATGTCAAAACGCATCTGGTTGTCTCGGCAACCAGTCAGCCGCGCATCATGAAATCCGTCTGGCATTGCTATAAGATGGCAAATCTTGCGGGCTGTGTGATGACCAAGATCGATGAGGCCCTCACATTGGGTGAGTCCCTCGGTTTTGTCATGGAAACCGGTCTGCCGGTAGCCTACTACACAGACGGGCAGAAGATTCCTGAAGATCTGCACCACGCAGAAGCTGTTCCGCTGGTGCGGCTGGCCGTGGATCGGCTTAAAACACTCCAGCAACAGCAGGCGGTCGCAGAGGGCCTGAAAGAGCACGCCTGAGACCGGACAGATTGACAGCAGGCGTCGGAAACGCACCGGCGAAACGTGGCAAGAGACAATAAACAGTATGAGCAGAGCACATCCGGTACAGGTGATTGCAGTTTCCGGCGGTAAAGGTGGAGTCGGCAAGAGTAATGTGTCGGTCAACCTCGGAATTGCCCTGGCGCAGAAAGGCCGGAGAGTGGTGCTGCTCGACGCCGATCTTGGGCTCGCCAACATCGACGTATTGCTGGGCATCACCGCCAACCGTAACCTTCAGGATGTTCTGGCAGGCGACTGTGACCTCAAGGACGTTCTGGTAAATGGTCCCGGCGGCATAAAGATCGTTCCTGCCTCGTCAGGTACCCAGCGAATGACCCAGCTCAGTCCCATGGAGCATGCCGGGCTCATTAATGCGTTCAGCGAGCTGGGGGATCAGATCGATGTCCTGATTGTCGACACCGCCGCCGGTATCTCCGAATCGGTGGTCAGCTTTCTCAGGGCGTCCCAGGAATTACTGTTGGTGGTGTGTGACGAACCCACGTCCATCACCGATGCCTACGCCCTGATCAAGCTGATGAACCGGGATTATGGAACCAATCGTTTCCGCATTCTTGCCAACCAGGTGCGGAATGAGCAGGAAGGTCGGCATCTGTTCGAAAAACTGACTCGGGTCACCGAGCGCTTCCTCGATGTGGCACTACAATATGTCGGTATAGTCCCCTACGATGAGGCAGTGAAGAAAGCAGTCCAGAGACAGAGGGCAGTGCTGGATGCCTATCCCAGAGCGAAAGCCTCCCTGGCCATCAAGTCTCTGGCCGACAAGGTAGACAGCTGGCCGTTGCCGTCCTCACCCCGTGGACATCTGGAATTCTTTGTGGAGCGGCTCGTCGAAGTCTGAATCGGATCCAGTCAAACAAGAAACCGGATACATGACATTGGCGAAAAACCTCGGAATCTATAACCAGTCGGGTGCGCAGAAAGCATCTCAGCTTGTTGAGCAACACGCGCCGCTGGTCAAGAAAATCGCCCTCCATTTGATGGCCCGCCTGCCGGCTTCCGTTCAGCTTGAAGATCTTATGCAGGCCGGCATGATTGGCCTGCTTGAGGCTGCCCAGCGATACAGTTCCACCAAAGGAGCCACCTTCGAGACCTACGCCGGTATCCGGATTCGTGGGGCGATGGTCGATGAAATCCGCAAGGGCGACTGGGTTCCCCGCTCCGTGCATCGAAACGCCCGTCGCATTTCCCAGGCCATCAAGGCTGTGGAAGACCGGCTTGGCCGGGAAGCCCAGGATCAGGAAGTGGCCGAGGAGCTGGGCATGGAGCTTGCGGAGTATCATTCCTATCTTTCCGATTCCAACAGTGGCCGACTTTTTAGCCTCGATGAGCTCAATGAATCCGGAGAGCTGCCGATAGAACAGACAGAGACGCAGGATAACCCTCTGGAGGGGTTGTCCTCCGATGCCTTTCGGCGGAGTCTGGCTGAGGCCATTGAAGACCTGCCGGAGCGGGAAAAACTGGTTCTGAGCCTTTATTACCAGGAAGAGCTGAACCTCAAGGAAATAGGCGCCGTGCTGGGCGTCAGCGAGAGCAGGGTCAGCCAGATTCACAGCCAGGCTGCCTTGCGCCTTCGGGGGCGGTTGTCGGATTGGCGCTAGGAACCGGACAGCTGATTGCGTTCAGTCTGTCTCTGCGAAGGGGCAGTCTGTAGTTTTTGGTAACCGATGCTTTACAACGGAAGCAAAGGTCTGACAATAAGCGGTTTAAACAGCGGCCTGCTAGACTTTGAACGCGAAGGTCAAACGAATTCCGGGTGTTACTAACTGGAGGTCCCATTGGACAAAAACATGAAAATCCTCATTGTGGATGATTTCTCCACAATGCGACGGATCATCAAAAACCTGCTGCGTGATCTGGGCTTCACCAACACCGATGAAGCAGACGATGGCAACACAGCCTTGCCGATGCTGAAGAGCGGCAAATACGACTTTCTGGTCACCGACTGGAACATGCCGGGCATGTCCGGGTTCGATCTTCTGAAGGCTGTCCGGGCTGACGAGAATCTGAAAACCCTGCCGGTATTGATGGTAACGGCTGAGGCGAAGCGCGACCAGATTGTTGCCGCGGCTCAGGCGGGTGTGAACGGCTACGTTGTCAAACCGTTCACTGCCGCTGTGCTCAAGGAAAAGATTGAGAAAATCTTTGAAAGAATCCAGTAACCAGAGGTCGGATGGCTCTCATGAGCGATAGCAAAAAGAACCATCGGGGCCTTGAGCCGGAGGTGACCGAAAAGCTCCAGCGGCAGGCAGCAGAGCTGGCCGAGAGTGTTGATGCCGGTGATTATGCCAAAGCCATGACCCTGATCAATGAACTCAGCGAGGTCAGGGATCAAAGTCTGTATCGCGAGGTAGGGCGATTGACCCGGAGCCTGCACGAAGCCATCCGGAACTTCCAGATTGACCCCCGGAACGCGGAACAGCAGGAAGCGCTGTCGAAGATGACAGACGCCTCCGATCGCCTCGAATACGTTGTGCAGATGACCGGCGAAGCGGCCAACCGCACCATGGACCTGGTTGAGGAAACCATGCCGGTGGCCAACGCGTTTCGGGAAGAAGCGGCCTCCTTGCGGGACGAATGGCAACGTCTGCGTCGTCGGGAGATGCAGCCGGCGGAGTTCCGGGAACTGTACGGCCGGATTGATCGCTTTTTTGTCAGTACGGCCAGCGACGCTGACACCATGTACAACAATCTTTCGGAAATTCTGCTTGCTCAGGATTATCAGGATTTGACGGGCCAGGTTATCCAGAAGGTCACCGCCCTGGTAAAAGAGGTTGAGGAACAGATGCTCAGCCTGGTTGTGATGGCCAGCCATGTGGATCAGCTCACCGGCACCGTGCACCAGATTGAAGAGAAGGAAGAATCTGCAGAGAAGGGCGTCGGGCCCCAGATCAAGGCCGATGAGCGTGAAGATGTAGTTTCGGGACAGGATGACGTTGACGACCTGTTGTCCAGTCTCGGTTTCTGAACAAAGAGGGTAACGCATGGCGTTTGATGCTGATGAAGAGATTTTGCAGGACTTCCTGGTAGAAGCCGGTGAAATTCTCGAAAAGCTGTCAGAGCAGTTGGTAGATCTTGAGCAACATCCTGACGACAGTGATCTGCTCAACGCCATTTTCCGTGGCTTTCACACCGTTAAAGGCGGCGCCGGCTTCCTTCAGCTTGAAGCGCTGGTGAATTGCTGCCACTCCGCCGAGAACGTTTTCGATACCCTGCGCAATCACAAGCGTAAGGTGGACTCCGAACTGATGGACGTGGTTCTGGAGGCCCTGGATAACGTTAATGCCATGTTTGAAGAGGTTCGCAATCACGAGGAACCAACACCGGCTCCGGACGAACTGATTGCCCGCCTCGATGCCCTGGCCCTGCCAGAGGGTGAGGGAGCGCCTGTCGCCGACCCTCAGCCGGAACACGAAGAGAATGAACCGTCGGAGGATGGCGGCGACATCACCGACGACGAATTCGAACAGCTTCTGGATGCCTTGCAGGACGAAAAGAGCGAAGAACAGGCACCGGCTTCAGACTCCGGAGCGTCTTCCGGTGACCGGGAGGGTTCCGGAGATGACGAGATAACCGACGACGAGTTCGAGGCGCTGCTCGACCAGCTGCACGGAAAAGGGCAGTTTGCCGGCGCACCTGCGGGCGAGGACGAGGCTGTCAGCAAAGAAGAAAAGCCGGCGGCCAAGGCAGAAGGCGGTGGCAGCGACGATCTGATCACCGACGACGAATTCGAAAAATTGCTGGACGATCTGCACGGCAAGGGCGGAAGCCCGACAGCCGGGGGAGAGTCCTTCGGTCCGAAGGAGCCTTCAGCAGCGAAAGAGCCGCCAGCGCCGAAAGAGCCCTCAGCGCCGAAAGAGCCAGCCAAGCCAAAAGCAGAGGCACCGAAGCCCGGGAAGCCGGAGACCAAAGGAGCTGCCACCCCTGCGATGCCCGCCCGCGAACACGCGCCCGCGGCTGAAACAACGGTGCGTGTTGACACCAAGCGTCTCGACGACATCATGAACATGGTGGGTGAACTGGTGCTGGTGCGTAACCGCTTACAGCGTCTGGGCGCGGAAAGCGAAGACGAACACATGCACAAAGCCGTGTCCAACCTGGATGTGGTCACCACCGACCTCCAGTCTGCCGTCATGCAGACCCGTATGCAGCCGATCAAGAAGGTGTTCGGCCGGTTCCCCCGGGTTGTGCGTGACCTGGCCCGGAACCTCAAGAAAGAGGTCAACCTGGTGATGCACGGTGAAGACACCGATCTGGACAAGAATCTGGTCGAAGCGCTGTCTGATCCGCTGGTTCACCTGGTTCGAAACTCGGTCGATCACGGGATCGAAGCCCCGGAAGTGCGCGAGAAAGCAGGTAAGCCTCGCCAGGGTACGGTAACCCTGTCTGCCGAACAGGAGGGGGATCATATCCTGCTGTTCATCGAGGATGATGGCGCCGGTATGGATCCGGAAGTGCTCCGTCGCAAGGCCGTCGAGAAGGGGATTTACGATCAGGATGCCGCGGATCGTCTGACCGATTCCGAGTGCTTTAACCTGATTTTCGCAGCCGGTTTTTCCACGAAGGAGCAGATCTCGGACGTCTCCGGTCGTGGCGTCGGCATGGATGTGGTCAAAACCAAGATAGGCCAACTCAATGGCCAGTTGAGCATTGAATCGCAACTGGGGAAGGGGTCCCGGATTGTTATCAAGGTTCCGTTGACCCTGGCCATCATGCCCACACTGATGATCATGTTGGGTGATCAGTCGTTCGCGCTGCCGCTGGTGAATGTGGTCGAGATCTTCCATCTGGACCTGACCAAGACCAATATCGTCGACGGACGAGAGTGTATTGTGGTCCGGGAAAAGGTGTTCCCGCTGTTTCACATCAAACGATGGCTGGTGCGTGATGGTACTTCCCAGGAAGTGCCGGAAAACGCCCATGTGGTCATCGTGGCCATGGGGACCAAACAGGTCGGTTTTGTGGTCGACCAGTTGGTGGGGCAGGAAGAAGTGGTGATCAAGCCCCTCGGTCGAGCCCTCCAGGGTACGCCGGGCATGGCTGGCGCCACAATTACCGGCGACGGCCGGATCGCGCTGATCATTGATGTACCAAGCCTGTTGCAACACTACGGCTAAGCCGGGCTTTCAGGTGACTGCGGCCATAGAAGGCCGAAGAACGATGGATTGGGTAGGAGAAGTGGATGACAGTTTCTGTCCTGGTCGTTGACGATTCAGGGTTTTTTCGCAAACGGCTGACGGAAATCCTGACCAGCTCCGGCCAGATCAAGGTGGTTGGGGCTGCAACCAACGGCCGTGAAGGCGTGGAGCTGGCCGAAAAGCTGCGTCCCGATGTGATCACCATGGACTACGAAATGCCGGTCATGGATGGCATCTCCGCCGTGCGCGAAATCATGCGCAAACATCCGACGCCGGTACTCATGTTTTCTTCTCTCACCTACGAGGGTGCCCGGGTCACACTCGATGCCCTCGAGGCGGGTGCCGTTGATTTCCTGCCCAAGAACTTTGAAGAAATTGCCCGGGACAACAGCCAGCTCCAGAAAATCCTGATTGAGCGGATTCTGGACGTGGCCCGCAGCCGCCCTGGCAACCGCCCTGCAGCGCCGGCCCGCCCCGAACCGTCGGCGCCCACGTCCCGCGCTCCCGCCACGCCGGCCCGTCCTCGTGCGGAAGTCACGCCGCGCCAGCGGCCAGGCGCCCACAGCCCTGCGGCTGCGCCTGAACCCGAGACGCCGAGGCGTCCTACCCGTCGAGGCCCGGCAAAGCATTACGCTGTGGTTGGCATCGGAACCTCCACCGGTGGACCTGTTGCCCTGCAACGGGTACTGACGGCGTTGCCCGCAACCTTTCCGGCTCCCATCGTGTTGGTACAGCACATGCCTGCCAGCTTCACGCCGGCTTTCGCTGAACGCCTGAACAAGCTCTGTCGGATTGAAGTCCGGCAGGCCGCGGATGGCGATGTGTTGCGGCCGGGACTTGCTCTTCTGGCACCGGGTGGCAAGCAGATGATGGTTGAGAACCGGGGTGGGCAGGCCAGGATCCGCATCCTACCCGGCGACGAGCGGCTCAACTACAAGCCCTGTGTCGACGTAACCTTCGGTTCCCTGGCCCGCAGTTTCCCGGGCAAGACGCTCGGCGTCATTCTTACCGGCATGGGCTCGGACGGCAAGGAAGGGTGCCGGATGATGAAGCAGAGCGGGTCGGACATCTGGTCCCAGGATGAAAAGTCATCGGTTATCTATGGCATGCCCATGGCCGTTGCCAAGGCAGGACTGACTGACGACGTGCTGTCCCTGGACGAAATCGGTCCGCGTCTGGTCGAAGGTGTCTGCTGATGGATATCCTGAGTTTGCTGGGGGTCATACTGGCCTTTGCCGCGATACTTGGCGGCAATCTGCTTGAAGGCGGTGCAGTAAGCTCCCTGTTCAATGGGCCGGCCGCCATCATCGTCATTGGGGGTACACTGGCGGCCACTATCCTTCAGACCTCCTGGCCCATGCTCAAACGGGCCTTTGTTCAAGTGCGCTGGGTGTTCGTCCCGCCGTTTATCAATCTCGAAGATGGCATTGGCAAGGTCATCGACTGGAGTGTCAAAGCCCGAAAGCAGGGATTGCTGGGTCTTGAAGGTCTCGCTGAGCGGGAACCTGAACCCTTCGCCCGCAAGGGGTTGCAACTGCTGGTGGACGGAGCCGAAACCGAAACCATCAGGGGCATCATGGAGGTGGATCTCGAGTCCCGAGAGCAGCGTGATCTGGAGTCCGCCAAAGTGTTCGAGGCCATGGGCGGTTACTCGCCGACTATCGGCATCATCGGCGCGGTTATGGGGCTGATCCAGGTGATGACAAACCTGGAGGATCCACAGTCTCTGGGCAGCGGGATCGCGACCGCCTTTGTAGCCACTATTTACGGTGTGGCCCTGGCCAACCTGCTGTTTTTTCCGGTCGCCAACAAGATGCGTGGCATCGTACGGGAACGGACCCGATATGAGGACATGATGATCGACGGTCTCATTGCCATCGCCGAAGGCGAAAACCCGAAATCCATCGAATTGCGGCTGCGGGGCTTCCTGCAGTAAGCATGCGCAGGCCAACTTATGCGGCGCCGTAGGCAACCCCAGGATGATCTGCACAACAAGGAGAGGTGGCTGATTTCCTATGCGGATTTCATCACGCTGCTGTTTGCTTTTTTCGTGGTGATGTACTCGGTATCATCTGTTAACGAAGGCAAATACAAAGTCCTGTCGGAAACCCTGACCGGTGTGTTTAACGCGCCCCAGAGGTCCTTTCAACCCATCGAGATTGGCGATCAGCCCCAACGATCATTGAACTCCCCTGCGGAGAACGTCATTCCGCCAGCAGTGACCGAAGCCCCCCGTAATCCGGAAATGGACGCCCAGGCCCGAACGGAAGCCCTCCGGGCCATGGCCGACCAGCTGTCCATGGAATTCGATGAGCTGATCAACCAGGGGGTCGTGTCACTCGAGACCAGTGACGAGTGGCTAGAGTTGAATCTGCCCAACAGTCTGTTGTTTGGCAGCGGTGACGCCGAGCCCCACTACGACGCGTTCGATGTTGTCGAGAAGATCGCCACCGTCCTGAATAACCGGGACAACGCGGTCAAAGTGGAAGGCTTCACTGATAACCAGCCGATCAGTACCTCCCGCTACCCCTCCAACTGGGAATTGTCTGCCGCCCGTGCGGCCTCGATGGTACGGATGTTGGTGATGGAGGGCATCGAGCCGGAGCGTCTGGCGGCTGTGGGCTATGGCCAGTATCAGCCGGTTGCCCGGAATGACACGGAAGAGGGACGGCGAAGAAATCGGCGGGTGGTATTGCTGATTTCCCGTGACGCCAGTATCCGCGGCGCCATGCGCTGAACGGCATCGTCGGCAGATGCGTATAGAGCCATTGGCACGGTTCCTGTATTAATCCCCGTTAACAAAAAGGCGCCGGCAAGAGCTTGCCGGCACTCCCCAATGCAATTCGTTCAAGTTGCCCGGGGAGTGGCCGATAACCGGGCTGTGGCTGTCGTTAAAGTTCGGCCACACCGACGTGTTCTCTGGAGAATCGAAGCGTGCGAATCTGGGCAGTAGCCAATCAAAAAGGTGGTGTCGGTAAAACCACGAGTGTTGTCGCGCTGGGCGGCCTGCTTGCCGAGCGAGGCAAGCGTGTTCTCGTTGTAGACCTGGACCCACATGGCTCGCTCACCAGCTGGTTCGGGTATGACCCGGATACCATCGCCCACAGCGTTTTCGATCTGTTCCAGCATCAGGGTAAGGTGCCCGAGGGTCTTCCGGCCCAGCTGATTACCGAAACCAGCTGCAAGGGGCTGTCCCTGCTACCGGCAAGTGCGGCCCTGGCTACCCTTGAGCGCAGGATGATCGGGGTTGAGGGTATGGGGCTGATTATCTCCAGGGCCCTCGCCCAGCTATGGGACGATTTCGATTATGTCCTGCTGGACAATACCCCCTCGCTCGGGGTTCTGATGGTCAACGCCCTTGCGGCGGCGCAGCATCTGATTATTCCCGTGCAAACCGAGTTTCTGGCCATCAAGGGCCTGGAGCGCATGCTGCATACCCTGAAGATGATCATGCGTTCCCAGAAAAACGAGCTGCCCTACACCATTGTGCCAACCCTGTTCGACCGTCGTACCCAGGCTTCGGTGAAGAGCCTTAATCTGCTGCGCAAGACCTACCGTGACTCCCTGTGGCAGTTTGCCATTCCAGTGGACACCAAGTTCCGGGATGCCAGCCAGGGCGGTATCACGCCCTCTGCACTGGATGCGGAAACCCACGGTGTCCGGGCCTACAGTCATCTGCTGGACGACCTGATGGCGCGGGTGGGCACGGTCAAGGAGCGTCAGCATGGCTGACGATAAATTGACAAGGCTGGCGGATCCGGAAACCGCCATTGCCAGTTACCTTGACGAACTGCTGCATACGGCCACTGACACCGCGCTTCGGGAGGAAACCGAGACGCCGGCGCCCGTGAAACCGGTACGTGAAGAGCCCCGGGTAGCACCCCGACCAAGTCCGGCTCCGGCACCAACCGTCGAAAAACCGGCGGCGAGACCCGAGCCGCGGCGCCCGGCGCCCGAAAGGCCGGCAGAGCCAGCGCGGCCAGTGGTACGCCAGGCTCCGGAAGTGCCTGTGCCAAAGCAGAGAGAGGAGGTTCGGCCCGAGCCGGAACCGGCTGCGCCACCATCGCGCCCCGAGTGGTCGGAGCAGCCCTTCGAGTGCCTGATATTCACGGTTGCCGGGCTGCAACTGGCGGTGCCTTTGATTCTTCTGGGCGCCATCCATCGTATTGAGGAAGAGATCCGGCCGATCCCGGGCAGTCCACGCTGGTACATGGGTATTCGCCCGGATCGGGACCAGAACCTGCGGGTTGTGGATTCCGCTGAATGGATCATGGCGGGGCGGGTACCCCCTGGCGCCCGTGATAACTATCGCTTCGTGATCCGGCTTGATAACAGTGAGTGGGGGCTGGCCTGTGACGACGTGGCCCAGTCTTTCACCCTCCGGCCCGACGAAGTGCGCTGGCGCAGCGCCCGCAGCAAACGGCCCTGGCTAGCCGGTACGGTGATTGACCATATGTGCGCACTGATTGATGTGCGCACCATGGCAGACTTGCTGGAGCGGGCGGAAAGAGAGCACCATCTGGATCTTAGTTGACGCAAACAACGGTTACTGAAAGAAACCGAGCCGTGCTGGCACGGTTTGTGCCCTTAACTATAGTATTGGGCACTGATGATATTTTTTTGACGATCAGGTTGCCCGCCGGGCAGCCCAAGAGGAGAAACATCGCAATGGCATCCCCGAGCGGACAAACCAATCAGGCCCAGGACGATCAGGTACTGCAGTACGTTACCTTCCGGCTGGATGATGAGACCTACGGTCTGAATGTCATGCAGATCCAGGAAGTGCTGAGATACACGGAGATTGCTCCGGTTCCGGGAGCTCCGGATTACGTGCTCGGCATCATCAACCTCCGGGGTAACGTGGTTACGGTCATCGACACCCGCCGGCGTTTTGGCCTGGCGGATGCTGAAGTCACCGATGCCACCCGGATTGTGGTGATGGAATCGGCCAACCAGGTCATGGGCATTCTGGTGGATTCCGTGGCTGAGGTGGTGTACCTGAAAGCCAGCGAAATTGAGACCGCACCGAACGTGGGTAACGAGGAAAGTGCCAAGTTTATCCAGGGCGTGTGCAACAAGGATGGCGAACTGATCATTCTGGTCGAGTTCGACAAGATGCTGTCAGACCACGAGTGGGCTGAAATCGCGGCACTGTAATCCGGGGCAACCCGTTGCGGGCCTGAAGATGGATGCCTTCCGTGGCAATTAACGGGAGACATCCGTCATGTTTGCAGAAATTCCTTCGTATCTTCCCTGGGCGTTGACTGTTGCCGCCTTGTCGCTGGTATTCGTGCAGGGCCTCGTGCTTGGGCGCCTGGTACGTAGCCTCAGAGCGAACCTGAAAGATCGGTGCGATACCCTTGGCCGGGAGCTGCATGCCACCACCAGCGGAAGCATGGGTGTAGGTCAGCGGCTCGTCACTTGTGAACGCCAGTTGCACGAGCTGCGAACCACACTCGATGAAATGCGCCAGAACGATCCGCTGCGAATCTCCTATGATGAGGCCTCTCGACTGGTTGATCTCGGCGCCGATATCGACGATCTTATGAACACGTGCGGAATTTCCCGTCCCGAGGCCGAGCTGGTGTCAGCACTCAGAAAACGTCAGGCGGCCTGATACCATGCCGTTACGGACGCTGTTGAATGAAGAGAGTTTATCCGAGGGCCCTTGAGGCCCTCCGATCTGTATCCCGCCATGATTTTGTTTCCGGTTCTGATCTGGTTCCATCGATAACCGGCCATTCCATCCCCCGCGAAGAAACCGTCAGCCACATTCTCTCCCTGTTGCCAGAGATCGAACCGGATCAGGTGGTGATGCACGTGGGTGGTGGCTCCGGATATCTCGCCGCTGTGCTATCAGGCCTGGCCCATCGGGTAATCTATCTGGAAAAAAACGCCGTTGTCGCCGAGGCTGCCAGGGAGCGATTCTTCCGGCTTGGTATGCATAATGTGGATGTTCTGGTGTCCAGTGCGGAGGACGCACCGGAACCCGATCCCCTTTGCGATCTTGTTTTGTGCACAACGTTTATCACCGAGCGCCACGTTCTGGCCCGGTTGGTACGGCAAGGAGGGCACCTGGTTTGCCTGGAGGGGCGCGCCGGACCTGTTCCGAGCCTCGCCATGTTTGTGCGCCGTGACGCGGGACTGGAGCGGGTGAGGACACTGGGGTGGGTCGATTTCAATCGCAATGTTGAGCAGATTCTCATCGATCAGGGCCTTGTGGATGACAAGATCCTGGCCGACGCGAAGGCGGAGGCGGCCAAGCAGAATTGCCGCCTGCTTGAAGTTCTCCGGCGCAAACTGAATCTTGAAGAGATGGATCTCTATCGATCTCTTGCCAGCCAGCGTGGAATGACGTTCACCGATGCCGACGAGATTCTGCCTGAGCTCCACCCGGCACTGTTCCGCCGGTTTTCCCGGACGTTTCTGGACCTGTCGCGACTGATCCCCATCGCCGAGGAAGATGGCCGGATCACCGTTGTGACCGATGATCCGGATGCCCGCACCGATCAGCTTGAGCGCCTGAGCCCCAACCAGGTGGTTGATTGCCTGCTGGTGACTCCCACAGACTTCCGCCGTCTCTGGTCAGCACTCGATCTGACCGCGAAGGGCCGCAATTTCGTGGCGGATCATGGGCCGGGCCCGGAACAGTCAGACCATACAAACGGCAGCACTGATCAGTTGTTGGGCAACGATCCTAAAAACAAGCACGTCAGCCCCTATCTGGTGTCTGTCTACGAGGCCATCCTGTTGGATGCCGTGAGCGAAAAAGCCAGCGATATTCACATCGAACAGTACGGTGACCGGATTCGGATCCGCCTGCGGGTGGATGGTGATCTCCATGATCTGCCTCAGTACCAGTTGTCGCCCCGGGAGATAAAAGGGGTGATCAACGTGATCAAGCTGCGGGCGGAACTGAACATCGCCGAGCACCGGCTGCCTCAGGGCGGGCGATCCCGGCTTCAGCTTGGCGATATGGCCTACGACCTGCGAATCCAGACCCAACCCTCGCTGCATGGCGAGCACGCGATTATCAGGCTGTTGCCGCAGACAGGCCGGGCCATGACCATCGCCGAGCTCGGCATGTCACCGATGATCGGTGCCCGCTACCAGCGATTGCTCGACAACCCGGCGGGGCTGGTGCTGGTGGTGGGGCCGACCGGCTCCGGCAAGTCCACCACCCTGTATGCCGGGCTGCAGACTCTTGCCGATGATGGCCGGCGCAAAGTGATTACGGTGGAGGACCCCATCGAGTATTCCATCGATAACATCCAGCAAACCCGGGTTCGCTCGGAAATCGGCTTTGGTTTCGCCGACGCCATGAGAGCGTTTGTCCGGGAAGATCCGGATGTCATTCTGGTGGGGGAGATTCGCGATCAGGAAACGGCGTTGGAGGCGATCAGGGCTTCCCAGACCGGGCACGTGGTCCTGTCGACGCTGCACTGCAACGACGCGGTGGATTCACTGCAACGCCTCTACGATCTTGGGATCCATCCCAACTCCATCGCCGGTGAGCTGCTGGCCGTTATTGCCCAGCGCCTGGCGAAGCGTATCTGCAAGCATTGCAGTCAGCCTGCCGAGCCAGATCCGGTGATTCTGTCTGAGGTGTTTCCCGATGGCCCGCCAGCGGATTTCCGCTGTTTTGAAGGTGCCGGCTGCGATAAGTGCACCGGGCGTGGCACCCAGGGCCGGGTGGCGATTGTTGAGTATATGGAAGTCGATTCGGACATCCGCAACGCCATTTCGAGCCAGCCGCCCATCGGGGAACTGCGGTGGCGCGCCCTTGACGCCGGCCTGGTGACCATGCGCGACAGCGCCCTGGATCACGTGATTGAAGGTATTATCCCGCTTTCCGAACTGCCGCGGATTCTCCCCAGGGAGCGCATGGCACCGGAAGTCCGTGGCGGCCGCAGGAGTCAGCAATGAGCAACAAGCAATCGGTTAACAAGGCGGCCCAGCGGGAACCCGTGGAAGTGGTCTATGGCGCTGAGCTGGACAAGCTCAGAGGCCTGGATCATGGTCCGGTGCCACCCGGCTGGTTAATGTCCCCGCGGGCGGTGGAAAAGTTCGTGATGGGGGATGAGAAACTCGGCATTGAGCGGAAATTCGTTGCCGATCGGGCCATGGTGGTCCGGATCATCATTTCCCTGTGTACCAGCCGCGGCTGCCTTCTGGTGGGCGAGCCTGGCACGGCCAAATCCTGGTTGTCGGAATTACTGGCCGCCGCCATTTCGGGGAACTCGACACTGACCCTGCAGGGTGGGGCGGTGAACAGTGTGGGACAATTGCTGTACAGCTGGAACGAGGCGGTGCTGCGTACCGATGGTCCCTGTCTGAAAGCATTGGTGCCCAGCCCCTTGCTGCGGGGCATGATAGAGGGGCGAATGGTTCGGTTTGAAGAGATCGCCCGCTGCCCCCAGGCGCTTCAGGACGCGCTGTTGTCGGTTCTTTCCGACAGGGTGGTGGTGATTCCCGAGCTGGCAGGTGATGACGGCGTGGTACTCGCGCGGGAAGGTTTCAACGTGATCGCCACGTCCAACAGCATCGATGAGGGTGTTCACCGCATGAGTGCCGCGCTTAAACGGCGGATGGATTTTGAGGAAATCCGGCCGATCCGAAACCTGTCCGACGAAATGGATGTCGTTCTGCGGGAGGTTCGCAGGGCCAATGGTCGGGCCGGAATTGAGGTGGCGCTGGAGGAGTCGGTCATTGAGATTCTCGTGACCATGTTCCACGAGTTACGCAACGGTCAGACCCTGGACGGACGCAGTACCGATCGCCTCGCCGGCTCGGCGCTGTCGACTGCGGAAGCCGTATCGGTCGCCCACGCGGCGAGTCTCAATGCCTGGTATTACGGTGGGGGCAGCATCACGGTCGAGCAGTTGATGCATCACATCGTCGGCTCCGCACTCAAGGACCAGCCTGAAGACCGGCGCAGGCTGCGCCATTACTTTGAAACAACAGTGGCGCCCAGACGGGGTGACAACTGGCAGCAGGCCTGGGCGCTGCGCTCACTCATTCACTGAGTCGTCCGTTGGCGTAACGGGTTTGCGGTCCTCGGGAGTCAGCCCGCGAATATGGAAAGCAAACGCCAGGATTTCCGCGATCACCCGGTACAGCGACTCGGGAATTTCCTCGTTCAGTGACAGGCGCGCCAGAATGCTGGCCAGCTCCGCGTTTTCGTAGAGAGGCACATTGTGCTCCCGGGCAATGCGGATGATTTCCTCGGCCAGTTCGTGGGTACCGGTGGCGCTGATGGTGGGCGCTTTTTCGCCATCGTATTTAAGTGCAACCGCGGCTCTGCCCGGGTGTTCTGTCTCTGTTGTCATGCTCGGGTATCCACCAGTCTGTGTTCGAGTCGGGTGGCGCTGCTCTGGGGCGTCCCGCGGCGGCAGTCCAGGTCGGTCACTTCCAGGCCGAGGTCGGTCAGGCTCTGGCGCAATGAGGGCAGTTCCTGGTTCACCTGGCGCAGGGTTGCCTGTTTTTCTGCCCACACCCGGGCGCTTATTGCCTGCTGGCGGAGGGCGACATCGAAATGCAGCGGCCCAGCCTCATCCAGATCCATGGTCAGCGACAGACGCCACTCGGCCGTGGTGGTTTTCCCGGATCTGCCCTCTGATTCCCTGTCTTCAGGGTACTGTTCGATCCGAACCTGAGCCAGTCTTGGCTCGTTCTGGGGGGTCAGCCAGGGCAGATCGAGTATCAGGGTGGATGCAGGTGCCGGCCCCGGCGCCTCGCCACCACCGCGGGCCGTGAGTACCTGGCTGTGCAATTGGTTGACGGTGATCCGGTTAAGCATCCCGGCCAGCAGGCGGAGCATCTGGCCCACGGTCGGCGCATCACCACTACCAGGGGGCTGGGGTGTGGCGAGGGGTTGGGGAAACTGCAAGGGTGCCTGCATGAGTTCCGGCGTTGAGATAGGGGTCAGCCGGTTGAAGTGTTCCGGTGTGCTCCCCTGCTGGGCAAGCAATGCGGAAATCACCCTGCCAAGTGCCAGCTTGAGATCGGGTAACTGGGCAGAGGGTGTCTGGGCCAGGCGTGACTCAGCGAAAAGACCGCTCTCCGAAAGCCATTGACGGACCTGCTGAGATGTCGTTTCCTGGTTGCCAGCACCGGGAGTCAGGCTGTTTCCCGATGGCAGCCTCGCCACTATTTGTTCAATAGCCTGCCTGGCGGCCGCCGGAAGAGGCTGCGGGCTTTGAGATGACGGCAGTTGGCCTGTTAGTGGTTCCTGCCGGACTCCCTGTGTCAGTGTGCCCAACAGCCTTGCCAGGCCCGCGTCCAGGGTTTGTTGCCAGGGCAGCCGCTGGGCCAGGGCCCGGGCGATCCCGGCCTCCGGCGCGGGCGCCAGTTTGCCCATCAGCTGCAGCTCATTGCCCGCCCGCATTACTTTCACCCAGTCGCCGGTCGCCAGCTCGGTCTTGCCAACGGCGGCCTGGACAAGAAGCGACTTGCCGCGAATGTCCAGCAACAGGTCTGCGCTGTTGCCGCCCTGACGGTTGATGATCTCTGCGACCCGGGCAAGGGTTGTTTCCCGGTTTTTCAGCTGTAGTTGGTCGAGCAGCTGCCTGGCCGAGGCCGGCAGGGGCTCCCGGGCTGATTCGGTTGTGACCGAGGGCCGGGAAGTCTGCGTTGCTGGCTGGGCCGGGGGTGTCGGGGGCTGTTGTCCGCTGGGTAGTTTCATGGTCACTGATTTGATGTTGAGCAAGAGTAATCCGCCGGCGCTTTCGTTATAATACGCCGCGCCGGCAGGTCATGCGCGAACAATGCTCATGGCCGTCGATGTCACGAATGCACCCGATGCCGTCTTCACGTGCATCGTCCTGGTTACGGGGACCTGATGTCTGAGCCGTTATTACAGGCTGTCGAACTGCAGTGCGAACGGGATGAACGGATCCTGTTCCGTGACCTGTCGTTCTCCATACTGCCCGGTACGGTCACCCGTGTCGAGGGGCCGAACGGCTCTGGAAAGACCACGTTGCTGCGGATGCTGGCCGGTCTGAACGATGCCTGGTCCGGCAATCTCTTCTGGTGCGGCCAACCCAGGTCAGCTCAGCGGGAGGAGTTTCTCCGGAATACCCTGTACCTTGGCCATCGTCCGGGCATCAAGCCATTGCTGACACCCCTGGAAAATCTTCGGGCACTGACGGCGGGGCGGCGTCCGCTGCCGGACCCCGTTTTGCGTCAGGCGCTTGAAGGTACCGGGCTGGCGGGGTTTCAGGATGTGCCCTGCCGGAATCTCTCTGCCGGTCAGCAACGGCGGGTGGCCCTGGCGCGCCTGTTGATTGCCGATGAGCCTCTCTGGTTGCTGGATGAGGTCTTTACCGCCATTGATTCGGCCGGTGTCAGCGCCATTGAGAACCTGCTTCAACAGCGCGCCTCCGAGGGAGGTGCAGTGGTTGTGACGACGCACCACGATCTGAATTTGCCCGGTATGCAGCGCATTGTTCTGGGTGGAGGTGCGGCCAATGAATGCTGATTGCCGGCCGGTACTGAGTTTGCAGCAGGACAACGTCGGTGCACTTGCAGCGATGAAGGCTGTGTTTGCCCGGGATATGAAGGTGGCCTTCCGGCAGCGCCAGGATCTGCTCAATCCGCTCCTGTTTTTCGTGATGGTTGTAAGCCTTTTTCCCCTCGGGGTCAGTCCGGAAGTATCATTTTTGCGCGCGTCCGGAGCCGGTATCCTGTGGGTGGCAGCATTGCTATCAGTGCTGTTGTCGCTGGACCATTTGTTTCGCCATGATTTCGATGATGGCACGCTTGAGCAGCTCGTGCTTCAGCCCCAGCCCCTGTTTCTGCTGGTATTGGCCAAAACGGCGGCGCACTGGGTGCTAACAGGCTTGCCACTGGTGGTACTCACGCCGGTTTTGGGCGTAATGGTTCATCTCGACGGGAACTCCATCGGAGTTTTGTGTCTAACGCTGCTGATCGGTACACCGGTGTTGAGCCTGATAGGGGCAATCGGCGCGGCACTGACGCTTGGATTACGGTCGGCAGGGGTACTCTTGTCCCTGTTGATCATTCCGCTGTACATTCCCGTCCTGATCTTTGGCACGGGCACAGTGGCTTCGGCCGCGGAGGGCGCTCCCGTGGGCGCCTATCTCGCTTTGATGGGCGCATTTCTGGTGTTGGCGCTGACTCTGGCGCCCTTCGCATCGGCAGCGGCGCTGCGTATCAGCCTGTCTAACGGGTAAAACAAGGTAACGGTAGGACGGTGATCATCTGATGTGGCAATTTTTTCACAAGCTGGGTTCTCCCAAATGGTTCTTCGGGATTGCAACCCGGCTGATGCCCTGGCTGCTGGCGGGTGGGATCCTGCTGTTGATGGCAGGCATTGTCTGGGGACTGGCCTTTGCGCCCAAGGATTACCTGCAGGGCAACAGCTACCGGATTATTTTCATTCACGTGCCGACGGCCTTTCTCGCCCAATCTGTCTACGTAATGATGGCAGTGGCAGCCGTTGTCACTCTGGTCTGGCGTATGAAACTGGCCGATGTGTTCGTGAAGTCGGTCGCTCCGGTGGGCCTGGTGCTGACTTTTCTTTCCCTGTTCACCGGTGCTGTCTGGGGCAAGCCCACCTGGGGCACCTGGTGGGTTTGGGACGCCCGACTGACCTCGATGCTGATCCTGCTGTTCCTGTACGGGGGCGTGATTGCGCTGGACAGGGCGATTAACGACGAAAAATCTGCTGCTCGGGCGGTAGCGGTGCTGGTGCTGGTCGGGGTGGTGAATATACCGATTATCCAGTACTCCGTTGAGTGGTGGAATACGTTACACCAGCCGTCGACGTTCAAGCTGACGGAAAAGCCGTCCATGCCGGCAGAGATGTGGGTCCCTTTGCTGTTGTCTGTCCTCGGGTTGTACCTGCTCTTCGGCTGGCTGGCGTGTTTGCGCATGCAGACCGAGATTCTCTTACGCGAACAGAGAACGCGCTGGGTTAAAGATTACGTGTTGGCCGGGAGGGGCTGAAGTATGGCATTTGATTCCTTTTCGGCATTTATGGTGATGGAAGGTCATGGGCCCTACGTCTGGTCCTGTTACGCTGCCTTCTTCCTGCTGATGATTGGCCTCATGGTGTGGTCCCTGCGCCGCCGCAAAGCTGCCATTGAGGCCTGCCGTCGGGGTTATGAGTTTCAGGCAGGCCGGCAGGATGCATCGGCTTCGGCAGCGTCCTTCACCCGCGTCAAGGTTTCCCAAGACTGAAAGGCAGATGACTGATGCATCCAATCCGAAAAAAGCGGCTGACCATTGTCCTGTTCCTGTTGGTGGGACTGGGCATTGCCGTGGGTTTGACCACCTACGCGCTGCGACAGAATATCAACCTGTTTTACGACCCCACTCAGATTTCTGCCGGTGAAGCTCCGGTCGATGTCAGAATCCGGGCCGGTGGCATGGTCGAGGAGGGTTCGGTTCGGCGTGATCCGGACAGCCTGAAGGTTGAGTTCAAGGTGACCGACTTCAACGCATCTGTGCCGGTCCAGTACACCGGTATCCTTCCGGATCTGTTTGCCGAGGGGCAGGGCGTGGTTGCCATGGGCCGGCTGGATGAAAACGGCCGCTTTGTGGCCGATCAGGTGCTTGCCAAGCACGATGAAAACTATATGCCGCCGGAAGTCGCAGACGCACTGGAGAAGGCCTCCAAGGGCCAGCACAAAGCCAGTGGTAGTGCGGAAACCGTGTCCTACTAACCAATTTATCTGACAGCCTGGTTTCTGGAGGCCTTTGATGTATCCCGAACTCGGACAGCTTGCACTGATTCTCGCGCTGTTGTTGGCAGTGCTCCTTTCCGTAGTCCCCCTGGCCGGTTCCCTGACCGGCAGGGACAATCTTCAGGCCTTTGCCAGGCCCCTGGCATCCGGCATGTTTGTGTTTGTGGGGCTTGCCTTTGCCGTCCTGACCCATGCGTTTGTGAATGATGACTTTTCAGTGGCCTATGTGGCCAATAACAGCAACAGCCTGTTGCCCTGGTATTACAAGTTCAGCGCTGTATGGGGCGGGCACGAGGGCTCACTGCTGCTCTGGATTTTGATGCTGGCGGGCTGGACTCTGGCGGTGGCTATCTTCAGCCGTCGCCTGCCGGCGGTGATGATTTCCCAGGTGCTCTCGGTGCTGGGCATGGTCTGTGTCGGCTTCCTGCTGTTTATCGTTATCACCTCCAATCCCTTTGACCGTCTGCTGCCCAATGTGCCTGCCGATGGCACGGATCTGAACCCCTTGCTCCAGGATTTCGGACTGATCGTCCATCCGCCCATGCTTTACATGGGCTACGTCGGGTTTGCGGTGGCCTTTGCCTTTGCCATTGCCGCTCTCATTAACGGCCGTCTCGATGCCGCCTGGGCACGTTGGTCGCGGCCCTGGACCACAGTTGCCTGGGCGTTTCTCTCCCTTGGTATCGCCCTGGGAAGCTGGTGGGCCTACTACGAGCTTGGCTGGGGTGGCTGGTGGTTCTGGGACCCGGTCGAGAATGCCTCATTGTTACCCTGGCTTTCCGGGACGGCTCTGATGCATTCGCTGGCTGTCACCGAAAAGCGCGGTGTGTTCAAGAGCTGGACCGTGCTGCTGGCCATTGTCACCTTCGCACTCAGCCTGCTGGGTACCTTCCTGGTCCGTTCTGGCGTACTGACTTCGGTTCACGCCTTCGCATCTGATCCGGAGCGGGGCACTTTCCTGTTGGGCCTGTTGGCGGTCACAGTGATCGCCAGTCTGGCACTGTATGCGTTCAGGGCGCCGGTGGTGCATGTCCGCTCCCGGTATGGCTCTTTGTCTCGGGAAGTGTTCCTGCTGCTCAACAACGTGTTGCTGGTGTCCGCCACGCTTCTTGTGGCAGTCGGCACGCTGTATCCGTTGGTGCTTGATTACCTGGAACTCGGCAAACTGTCGATTGGCGAGCCCTTCTTCAACCTGACGTTCAGCCCCCTGGCGGTGGCAACAGGCCTGTTATTGGGCGCCGGTATCTTCTCCCGCTGGAAGAAAACCGATGGCGGCTGGCTGGCGCGAAAGCTTCTGTGGCCCCTGGCAATCAGCATTGTGGGTACCACGGCGGTTCTGATTGGCTACGGGGGCTTCAAGCCCTGGGCGTTCCTGGGCATTTTCTCCGCCCTGTGGGTAACCGTTGCCACGTTCTGGGATCTGTGGGACAAGTCTTCTTCCCGGAAAGGTCGCCTTCACGGCCTCAAGCGGCAGTCCCGCAGCTATTATGGCATGGTGCTCGGGCATCTGGGTCTGGCAATTACCATGGCTGGGGCTACGGTGGTTTCCAACTACGGCATCGAGCGTGACGTACGTATGGTACCCGGCGATGTCGCGACCGTCGGCGATTATCAATTTGTGTTCAGGGATATCGGTGCCCGCCAGGGTCCCAATTTTACGGCTCAATATGGCACTTTCGATGTCATGTTGGATGGTGAGCGTGTATCCGTGCTTCATCCCGAGAAACGCCAGTACTCCGTTGGTATGAGCGTCATGACCGAGGCGGATATTGACGCCGGTCTGATCCGGGACATCTTCGTGGCCATTGGTGAACGCATCACCGACGAGGCCTGGGCCATCCGCTTGCAATACAAACCTCTGGTTCGCTGGCTCTGGCTGGGCTCGCTCTTTATGGCGGCTGGCGGCTTCCTGGCGATTGCCGATCGCCGCTATCGAATCCGGGAGGGAGCTGACAAAAAGGCGCAGGCCGGTACTGCCTCTCCTGAGCCCGGCCCTGCGACGTCCGCCGGAGCGACCTCATGAAGCGGTTCCTGCTTTTTCTGCCGTTACTGGTCGCCCTTGTTGTCGGCGTGGTGTTATTCGCGGGCATCGGCAAGGATCCAACCAAGCTTGAGTCGGCCCTGGTCGGCAAACCGGTTCCTGAGTTCAGCCTGCGGGATCTGCATAATCCGGATGCCATGCTGGACCAGAGCCTGTTCCGGGGCCAGGTTTCGCTGTTGAATGTCTGGGGTACCTGGTGCCCGGCCTGCAAGGATGAGCACGACGACCTGATGTGGCTGGCCGAGGAGAAAGGCGTCAATATCATCGGCCTGAACTACAAGGACAACCGCGACGATGCCCTGGTCTGGCTCGACCGTCTGGGCGATCCGTACCGGAAAATCATCTATGACCCCCGCGGCACCCTCGGATTTGATCTGGGTGTGTACGGTGCGCCGGAAACCTTCGTAATTGATGCCGGTGGCGTGGTTCGCTATCGCCACGTGGGTGTGGTCAATGAGACGGTCTGGGAACAGACGTTGCTGCCCGTGATCAACGATGTTCAGGGGAACGGCTGATGCTACGGATCGTTAATTTCCTGTTGGTGCTCTTGCTTTCCGGAGGCGCTGCGGCCGAGGTAGCCGATGTTTACGATTTTTCGGATCGGGCCCAGGAGCAACGCTACCAGAACCTGATCGAAGAACTGCGCTGCCCGAAATGCCAGAACCAGAACATCGCCGATTCCAACGCGCCGATCTCCAAGGATATGCGGGATGCGGTCTACCGGATGATGAAAGACGGTGCCAGTAACGAGGAGATTGTTGAATCCCTGGTTGGCAGGTTCGGTGAGTTCGTTCGCTACAAACCCGAGCTGGACAGCCGGACCTTTCTGCTATGGGCGACACCAGCCATTGCGGTCTTGGGTGGGCTTCTGGTGGTGGCCGGTGTGGTCATCCGCTCCCGGCGGGCAGGGCCGGAAAGCCCGGCGTTGAGTGCCGAAGAGCAGGCCCGGGTCAACAAAATGCTGGCAGACCAGGACAAACCGTCCTGAAGCTGGCCCTGCCCGGAATGCCTTGGTTGCTACCTCATTCTAAATTCTGAACCTGTGACTGAAACTCCATGACTGACACTTTCTGGATTGCCGCAACGGTACTGATCATTCTTGCCCTTTCGTTTGTGTTGTACCCGGTCTTTTTTCACCGGCTGGGCGCGAGAAAGCAGACGGACCTGAAAAACCAGAATCTGATGGCCTATCGCTCCAGGATGAAGGAGCTCGATAGCGAATACGAGGCCGGTATTCTGGATGACGAGAATTATCGCCAGCTCAAGGAAGAGCTCGCTGGAAGCATGCTGGACGATGTGCCGGAGCAGGAACAGGTCAGGCCGGTGATCAGTGGTCGCAGGAGTGCCATGGCAGTGGCACTGGTGTCGATTCTCCTGATCCCGGCGGCTACCGTATACCTGTATGAGCGTTGGGGCGCGATGGACCGGGTCGAGCAGTTCATCACCATGCAGGAAATGGGTGCTACTGACGGATCGAGACAGGCCCAGATGATTGAACTTTCGGGCCAGCTTCGGGAACGGCTGGAAGCCAGCCCGGATAATCCGGAGGGCTGGGCAATGCTGGGTCGCACCTACATGCGCCTGGAACAATACGACGATGCGGCCTGGGCATTCCGCCAGCTGGCGGACAGCGTGAATGACGATGACAGGGCAGAAGCCGTCGCCTATGGTCTGTCTGCGCAGGCGTTGTTCTTCGGTAGCCAGGGTGCCATGACACAGGAGGTAACCGCAGCTATTGAACAGGCCCGCCAGCTGAATCCGGATGAGGTGAACGCCCTGGGGTTGCTGGGCATCAACGCTTTCAGCCAGCAGAACTACCGTGAAGCCATCGAATACTGGGAGCGAATCGAAACGGTTGCTCCGGATCACCCGCAGATTGGCTCCATTCGCGAGGGGATTCGCGAAGCTTACACGCGTCTCGGGGAGGAGCCTCCGGCATCGGTGGCGGAAGCCGAAGCATCCGGAGCCGGAGTCACCGTTCGTGTGACGCTTGCCGAGGACCTGCGCGATCAGGTGCCCGCTGACACGACTCTATTCCTGTTCGCCCGCGAGGCCAATGTCCGGCAGGGTCCACCACTCGCCGTGGCGCGGCTTACGGCCGAGCAACTGCCGGTGGAAATCCGTCTGGACGACCGCTACGCGATGTCACCCCAGGCTACCATTTCCAGTGTTGATGAGGTTGTCGTGACGGCCCGTCTCAGTCGTTCCGGCAGTGTCAGCGCCCAGGCGGGTGACTGGCAGGGCAGCACCGACCTGCCCATCGCGGTTAATGAAGGTCAGGACGCGCCGGTCGCCGTTGTGATTGATCAGCAGCTTATCGACTGATCCTCAGGACAGGCCTTTGGGGTAGAGCGGAGGCAGATCGGCGCTGGTTTCCGTCCGCCGGTGCCTCCGGACCTGTTCAAGGGCCCGCGCCAGTGGTCGGCCGTCCCAGCTGTCGTTCTCGTGGCCGGGGGCAAAAAGCCGGGCCTGAAGCCTTCTGAGCTCTGCTGCCAGCGTCTCGTCATCGAAATGATTGACAACGTCAGACGCCGAGCGGAAGCCGTGGCCGGGCACGTGGAGATTGGCCCATTCCACGACCAGTTCCGGTGTTACCGCGGCGCCGTCCCTCGCCGCCCTGATCAGACGGTCGAACGCGGCATCTTCGTCCCGGTTGTCAGTTTGTGCTGGCGTGCTTTTCCGGTTTTTTCCTGACCACCACCATGCCACTAGCGTGCCTGCCCAGAGTATTCCCAGCAGCAGGGCGAGCCATTGCCACAGCCGGGTTCGGTCGGATGCAGGGCTAGCCGTAGATTCCGTGCTGCTGACATCCGGTTCCGGGCCTGCATTGCCCTGATCGTTTTGCGGGGATGGAGTCGCGGCAGCGGTAGTCGGGTCTGTCACTGTCAGTGTTTTCTGTGGAATCGTGGCTACCCGCTCCTGATCGGCTTCCGTGTCCCACCAGACAATGCGTATGGCTGGCAGGGTCATCTGGCCGGGCTCCACGGGTACCAGGGCCACAGACTGGGTCAGTGAGGATGTGAGGCCAGCGGGTGTGGTCTCGGTCTGTCGCTCCGGCTCTTCGGGGTAACTTCTTAATCCGTCCGGTACCGCATCGGGCAGCGGTGGTAGTGCCTCCCCGGGAAGGCCCGCTGCCGTCAGCTTGATTTCGCGGGTCATGTTTTCACCGGTGGCCACCTCCAGCGATGGCGGAAGCCCGGACTCCTCAAGCGCCACGCCGGTTGCCGGCAGCCAGGTTTCGCCACTGAATTGTGCAGGCACATCCTTCACCGGAACTTCAAACAGCTCCTCGCTGTCCCGCAGAAAACGAAGGTTGCCGGAAGCGTCCCTGGCCTGGCCCTCGAAACGGATCGCCGGCAGTTTCAGGGTACCCGCACGCTGGGGGAAGATCGCATACCGCCGTTCCACAACACGGTATCGGACTCCGTCGCGATAGCGGGAGAATTCCTGTTGCCTGCCCAGGGATTCGATAATGACATGGGGATGGGTGGGCTCGGAGAGCTCTCCGCGAATCAGGTTACCCCGGAAGAAAAGCCGGACCGTCAGGATCAACTGCTCCTGGACATACACTTCATCTTTGTCGGCAGACAATTCGATAAAGCTGTCCCGACCGGGACTGGCCTGATCCGGTGGTGAGCCATCCACCACCTCTATGGTAACCGGCGCTGATACTGCCTCTTTAAAGGTGAGCGACGGGATGGTCAGCTCGCCGGTGCTCTTCGGTGCAAGCTGGTAGGTCCAGGTAATCTCGCCCACCATCTGACTGTTCACGGTGCGGATACTGTATTGCTGGTTCTGGGCCAGGATTTCAAAATCCGGCTCCACTTTCTCGATATCCGGCTTGGGCAGGCTGGACATGTCAAAGTCAAACAGGTTGCCCAGGTTGATATCGATCTCCATGCTACCTTTGACAGTCAGTGTCAGGACCTCGCCTTCGTAGAGGCGGGTACGGTCGGGTTCGACCGTCAACTGCTGTGACTGTGCCTGGGCCGGCAGCCAGATTGCCGTCAGAAGCATGGCTAAAAGAAATTGACAGACGGCGGGTGTAATCAGCCGTTTTACCATGGTGTATCGCCCTCATCGGATGGAGTCTGGCGTTGTTGATACTGCTGCAGGAATTTGCGCTGCAGTAAGCCGCCCGGGTTATCAGGTACCCGTCTGAGCCATTGTTCCTGGCTCTGGGTCAGCGGCGTTTCGGAAATAGGGGCGGGCGCCTGTGCCTGGCCTGCGGGAGATTCCCCCTCGCCGGATGCCTGCTCGGGATTGCCTTCCTCACCTGGCTCCTGCTGATTCTGCTCATCGCCCTGATTGTTTGCTGAATCCTCGTTGCCGGACGCGGTCTGGCTGTTCCGGGGATCCTGCTGCTGATTATTTCCCGAACCGCTGGAAGATTCGCTTTCACCGTTGCCTTCCTGGTTCTGGCGGCTCTGTTGCTGATTGCCCTGGTTTTCCTCGTTGCTGGAGGAGTCAGACGAGTCCTGCTGGCCGCCTTCCTGATCCTGCTGCTGTTGATTCAGCAGCTCTTCGACAATCTTGCGATTGTGTCGGGCATCCTCCATGCCGGGTGCTTGCTCCAGGGCGGCATCGTAGGCGGCCAAAGACTCCTGTAGTTTGCCGGCACGGGCCAGCGCGTTGCCACGATTGTAACTGGCACGTGGGCCCTGCGACCGGGCGAATGCCTGGGCGGCGCCCTCGAATTGCCCGGAACGATACAGTGCGGATCCTCGCCATTCCGGGTCTTCCAGCTGCCGGGCAGCCGCCTCAGGGCTTTTCTCGATCAGTTCCGGAGCTCTCTGATCCTCCCGTTGCCAGAGCTCATCCCAGCTTATGGCAGCAGCGGGCTGTGGCCAGACCGGCAGGAGGATCAGTGCGAGGGCACTGAATGCTCCGCGGCGCCAGCCAAGCAGAACCAGGGGAAGGGCTAGCCAGAGCAGCCAGTAGCCGTCGTCCTGCCAGCGACTGACCGTCAGGCCCTCCTCTGATTCCTGCCAGTCGTCGCTGTCCTTCGGGTTCAGGTTCAGGGAGTGAATATCGGTATCGTCCAGGGTCAGCTCGTGGCTTCGGCCGCCGGTGCTGCCAGCGAGTTGCGACAGTGCCTGCGGGTTGGCCCGACTGATCACGATGTCGTCGTTTTCACGGATAAATCCGCGCCGGGCCAGGGGAATTGGGCCACCTTCCTCGGTGCCGACAACGAGAGTGTTGAGGGCGTAACCGGTCCCGGAAAGCGTGTCCCGGATCGTCCCGGTATAGCGATCGTTGATGTTGTCAGTGATCAGCAGGATCCGGCCCTCGCCCGGGGCCCCCTGCTGCAACAACTCTTTTGCCCGGGCAACCGCCAGGTCGGCCCGGTTGCCTGTGGCCGGCATGATGACCGGGTCCAGCACATTGAGCATGCCCTCAATCGTGCGGCCATCATCGGTGAGCGGTGTGACCACGTGGGCGTCGCCGGAAAAGACAAGCAGACCGGTCAGGCTGCCTTCCCGCAGCGCAAGGATATCCCGGATTTTCCGTTTGGCCTGCGTCAGGCGATCAGGTTCAACGTCTGTGGCCAGCATGGACAGGGAAAGGTCCAGAGCAATCACAAGGCTGTCGCCCGGTTGTTTCAGCGGGGTGGGTGCCTCCCGCCAGGCGGGGCCGGCCAGAGCCAGGGACAGGATGACAAGGGCTGCAGTGGCCGGGGCCAGAGGCGACTTTGCCGTTTTCCCCGAGCTGCCGTTGTGACGAATCAGCGGCGACAGCAAGCGGGCCGGAATAAGCCGGGACCAGCCGCTGTCGCCCAGGCGCATTTGCCGGAACGCCAGGTACAGGATCGGCAGCAGCAGAAGCAGCAAGAGCCAGAACGGCCGCAGAAAGTGAAAGTCAGCCCACATTCGCTTCCTCCTCCTTCCTGTTGCGCCGGGAGTCGGCAGCCAGCGCATGCCCGTGGCGAACGAGGAACAGGGCCAGCCACAGCAGGACCGCCAGGCCGGCGGGCCAGACATAGAGTTCGGTCACTGGCCGATAAAACTTACCTTCCAGCTCTATCGGTTCCAGTTGGTCGATACTCTCGTAAATCAGTTCCAGCTCCGGCAGGCTTCGCGCCCGGAAATACTCACCGCCGGTTTGCTGGGCCATCCGGGTGAGCAGATTTTCATCCAGGTCCCGGGATGGATTGACTCGACGCGAACCCAGCAGGCCGCGCTGCACCATGGATTCGGCCCCAATGCCGATGGTGTAAAGCCGAATACTGGCAGCGGCGGCGATTTCGGTGGCCTTGTCGGGGGTAATTTCGCCAGCCGTGTTGGCGCCATCGGTCAGCAGGACTACAACGCGCTGGTCCTGGGGCCTGTCTCTCAGTCGCTTGGTCGCCAGACCGACCGCGTCGCCAATGGCAGTTGCGCGTCCGGCCATGCCCAGACCCGCCTCTCGCATCAGGGTCCTGACGGTTTCAAGATCGAAGGTCAGTGGGGCCTGAACATAGGGCTCAGTGCCGAACAGGATCAGACCGAGCCGGTCACCCTGGCGGCGGGAAATGAAGTCATCAAGCACCCGCTTGACCGCCTGCAGGCGATTGATGCTCCGGCCCTGAAGGACCATATCCTGCTCGTCCATGCTGGGGGAGATGTCGACAACCAGCATCAGATCCCGGCCGGAAACCGGCATTTGCACCTGCTCGCCTACGTGTTGGGGGCGCGCCAGGGCAATCACCAGAAGCGTCCACATTAGGAACAGCAACAGCTGTTGCCACAGTGGAACGGCATTGCCGCGACGACTGACACCGGGCAGGTCTGACAGCCAGTGACCGACCGGCAGCACCGGCGCATCCACCGACTGCCCCCCAGGCTTCCGCCATTTGACGATAAGCGGTATCAGTACGAGAACCAGTACCCAGGGCCAGGCAAGAGTCAGCATTTCTGACCTCCCAGCCACAACCGGGCGAACGCCAGTGCCTCGGTGGGTTCCGCAGAAACCGTCGGCCGCCAGGCACTCTGCACCAGTGCCTCGGCAACCGGCCTGGAGGCAACCCGGTCCCTGGGGGCGGTAGACAGAAGGAAGTTCACCCAGGCATCACCAGTCAGCGCTTCCGGATGCTGGTCAGGGTAGCGCTCCCGGGCGGCTTGTTTGAGCAGGGTATTCAATTGCGCAAACCACGCGGGGTCGGAGCTGGCTGAACCTTCCAGTCTCGCCAGCTGGGCGCGGGCAGATCGCAGCCACCGGTTTCGTTTCCGTCGCTTCAGGATAAGCCAGATCAGCGCTGCAAGTGCCGCAATGACCAGGACGGCCAGCATCCACCAGCCAGGAGCGGGTGGCCAGAAACCACCAGTCTCGGGCAGGTGTATGTCCCGGAGCTGGCTGAGCGGATCCTGCGGGTTCATCCGATGCGCCCTCCCGGCCCAAGCAGTAGTTTCAGGGTCGCCGCCGGATCTTCCGCCGTGGACACCTCTGCCATGGTGACCCCGGAGGTTCGGAAACAGTCTTCCAACCGGTGTTCGTGGTTGGTGACTTTCTCATGCCAGGCGCGCTGGAACCGGGGGTTTCCGGCGTCGAACCACACGGGACCGTCCGGGCCGGCAACCGCGAAGCGTCCACTTTTTGGCAGCTCCTTTTCGAGTGGGTCGACGATTCTCAGGGCGCTGACTGAATTGTGGCGGGCCAGGGCCCCGAGCAGCGTGCCTGTTTCTGCAGAAATATCCAGAAAATCACTGATCACGAAAATCCGGCTGCCGGTGTGGGCGACCCGGCGGGCCTCGGTAAGTGCCATGTCCAGCCTGCACTGGGCGGGTTGCTCGTCCTGTGCCGGCGCTTGGTTGTCCCGTCGTTGCTGTTCGTCCAGCGTGTCCAGCAACCGCAGCACCGATTTTTTACGACGGGCAGGGCGAAGAACACTCAGGGTCTCATCATTGAATACGATGCCTCCCACCTGGTCTCCCGACCACAGCGCAAGCCAGGCCAGAATGGCAGCGATCTGGGCACAGCGGACCTGTTTAAAGGCGCCGGTGCTGGCAAAAAAAAGGCTGGGGCCGAGATCGCAAAGGAGCAGCACGGGCCTTTCCCGCTCCTCCTCATAGAGCTTTGTGTGTGGCTCCTGGCGGCGGGCGGTGACCCGCCAGTCGATGCTGCGGATGTCATCTCCGGGTTGGTACAGCCGGACTTCCGCAAACGCCATGCCGCGGCCGCGCTGGGGCGAGCGTTGCAAACCGGCCTGGCGTGAGCGCACTGGACGGGCGGAGGGCAGTTTCAATGCCCGGGCGTCCGCCTGCAAGCGGATCAGGTCCGGTAGGCTGATGTGGGTAATGGCTTCGCTGTGGCCCATGCCTGACTGCTCCCGTGTATTACTTCCGTCGATGGCTTCAGGCGCTCACCGGAACACGTTCGATCAGCCGCTCGATGACGGTATCGGCGGTCATGCCTTCGGCCTCTGCCTCAAACGTCAGCAGGATGCGGTGTCGGAGCACGTCGAAGGCCATGGCACGTACATCATCCGGGGTGACGTAGTCGCGGCCGTCAAGCCAGGCCAGTGCCCGGGCACAACGATCCAGGGCAATGGTGCCGCGGGGGCTGGCGCCAAAGGCGGTCCAGCGGGCCAGTTCCGGGTCCAGGGCGGCCGGATCACGGGTGGCCAGCACCAGCGCCAGCAGGTATTGCTCAACAGGCTCTGCCATGTAGATGTTGGCGACGTCCGCCCGGGCTTCGAACACCTGATCTGCCGTCAGGCGCAGATCTGTCTTGGGCAGGCAATGCCGATAATCGTTCCTTGCCAGTTGCAGAATGGCCTTTTCAGCCTCCGCCGACGGGTAATGGATGACCACATGCATCAGGAACCGGTCCAGTTGGGCTTCGGGCAGCGGGTAGGTGCCTTCCTGTTCGATGGGGTTCTGGGTGGCCATGACCAGAAACAGCCGGTCCAACGGAAAGGTGCGCATGCCTACGCTGATCTGTCGCTCGCCCATGGCTTCCAGAAGCGCGGACTGGACCTTGGCGGGTGCCCGGTTGATTTCATCGGCAAGCACGAGGTTATGGAATATGGGACCGCGCTGGAATTCGAACTGCCCTGTTTCCGGGCGGTAAATCTCGCTGCCAGTGACGTCGGAAGGCAGCAGGTCCGGGGTAAACTGGATTCTGTGGAAATCACCGTCCAGGTGGTCGGCAAGGGCTTTGATGGCGGTGGTTTTGGCCAGACCCGGTGCGCCTTCGACCAGCAGATGGCCGTCGGCAAGCAGCGCGATCAGCAGACGATCCACCAGTTTTTCCTGTCCGATTATCCGTTTGGCTAACTGTTCCCGTAACTCACCGAACGTATGCTGTAGCGACATTGGAAATGACTGCTCTCTGTATCTGAAGATTTTCCGGAGAAACCCGTATCGTGCGTAGGTAGTTGCCGAAGTTTTGGCGTCTGGCCGGCAAAAATCAAGGGTTTGACTATGCTTATGTGACGATACGCCGATTACGTTTATTTCACACTAACTGAGGTCGACCATGAATGCGCTGACAGTGGCCAGCAAGGATCAATTCTTTGAACAGTTGGCTGACGCTTTCGCGAAGAAGATTTCCAAAACCGAAGCCAAGAAAATCAGCGAATTTGCCAAGCAGCATTATGCGCATATCCCACTTGAAGAGCTGGTCAGTCGACGATTTGGCGACACCTATGGGGCAGTTCTTGCCGCATGGCAGTTTCTGCAGAAGCGGTCTGCCGAAGAAACGCCGGTTGCTGTATTCAACCCCGATCTCGAGAGTGACGGCTGGCAGTCGACGCACACCGTTGTCTTTATTCTGCACCCGAACATCCCGTTTCTGATCGATTCCCTTCGTATTGCCATAAACCAGCGCGAGATTGGTACCCACTCCATCCAGCACTCGATTTTGCAAGTGGAAAGACAGAGCGATGGGAAGCTGAAGAAACTGCACACCACCAAGAAGAAGGCCTCCGGCTCGGACTACGAAGCGTTTATTGTCCTTGAGATCGATAGACACAGTGATCCGGAAGATCTCCGGGACCTGGAGGACACGCTCCAGAATGTCCTCCATGAGGTTCGGATTGCCGTCAGCGACTTCCCGGTCGTTACCGAAAAGGTAAACGAGATCCTGGGCGAGCTGGACAGCACCACGGCTGGCATCAATGACGAACAGAAAGAGGAAGCCCGGGCATTTCTGGAATGGCTGGCCCGGGATCATTTTACCTTCCTTGGTTATGACGAGTACGACTTCGCAAAAGACAAAAGCGGGATGGTGGTTCGCCGGGTCGAGAACTCGGAACTGGGTATTCTCCGCGTCAATAACGAGCGCCCGGACCGGGTTCGCCTGAATGAACTGCCCCAGCGCACCCGCCATGAAATGACCCGAAGCGACGATATTTTTATCTTCGCCAAATCGGCCCAGCGTTCGCGGGTCCACAGGCCTGCGTACCCGGACTACATTGCCGTCAAGAAATTCAACAACAAGGGCGAGGTGGTCGGCGAGCGCCGTTTCCTCGGCCTCTACACCGCCCGTGTATACAACGAGCGGCCCGACGAGATTCCTCTGCTGCGTCGCAAGTTCCAGAGTGTCATGAAGCGGTCCGGGTTCCTTCGTGACGATTACGCCGGCAAGGAGCTCGAACAGATCCTCACGGTGTATCCCCGCGACGAGCTGTTCCAGATTGAACCGGAAGAACTACTCAAGGTGGCGAAAAGCATTCTGTATATCCAGGAGCGCCGCCGGATCGAGCTGTTCATGCGGGAGGATGTGTACGGCCAGTTTGTTACCTGCCTGGCGTTCTTCCCACGGGACATCTACAACACCGAGTTGCGACTCAAGGTAGAGCAGGTGCTGGTAGACCGGCTGGAAGCCGAGGACGTGGAGTTCGTAACGCACTTTTCCGAGTCGGTACTGGCGCGGGTCCAGTTCACCATCCGGGTCCCCCAGGTTGAAAACCGCCAACTGCCCACAGCCGAGATTCGCGAGAAGGTTATTGAGCTTGCGCAGTCCTGGCGCGACGGACTTTCCGAAGCCCTGAGCGAGGCTTATGGCGAAGAACAGGGTAATGAGCTGTACCGGCTTTGGGCGGGTGGATTCCCGGCCAGTTATACCGACATGTTCTCGCCCAGGCGGGCGGCCATCGATCTGGACCACATTGCGGCATCGGCCAACAATCACGATCTGGCCATGAGCTTCTACCGGGCCCTGGAGGAGGATGAAAGCACGCTGCATTTCAAACTCTTCTATCCAGATGAGCCGCTGCCCCTGTCGGATGTGATGCCGATATTCGATAACCTCGGCTTTCGGGTAATTGGTGAGCACCCCTTCGAGGTGACCGACAGGCACAACAAAACCGTCTGGATCCACGATTTCACCCTCCAGGCCCACACCGGCAGTGTTGTCGACATCCATCGCATCCGGCCAATATTTGAGGAGCTGTTCCGTCGGGTCTGGCACGGCGAAGCGGAGAACGACGCCTTCAACAGGATGCTGCTTTCCTCCTACATGAGCTGGCGGGAAATTGCGCTGCTGAGGACCTATGCCCGCTACATGCGTCAGATCCGGTTCTCCAACAGTCAGACGTTTATTTCCAACACGCTGGTCAACCATGTTGAGTTGACCCGTCTGTTGCTGGAGTTTTTCGAGATCCGCTTCAACCCGGAGCGCTACCAGAGTCCCGGCAAGAGCCAGGCGGCCCAGCAGAAACTGGAAATCGAATTCAATGCCGGTCTCGAGAACGTTGAGAATCTCAGTGAGGACCGGGTGCTTCGGCTCTACCTGGAGCTGATGCAGGCCACCCTGCGCACTAACTACTACCAGTTGGACGAGGCAGGTGGCCCCAAACCCTACATCAGTGTGAAGTTCGATCCGTCCCGCATTCCGGACATGCCTCTGCCCATGCCGATGTTCGAGATCTTCGTGTATTCGCCGCGTGTTGAGGGTGTGCACCTGCGGGGTGGCAAGGTCGCCCGGGGTGGCCTGCGCTGGTCAGACCGGTTCGAGGACTACCGCACCGAGATTCTGGGCCTGGTCAAAGCCCAGCAGGTCAAGAATGCCGTCATCGTGCCGGTTGGTGCCAAGGGAGGTTTTGTGGCCAAGCGCCTGCCGGACCCGTCAGACCGGGAAGCGTTCCAGGCTGAGGGCATCGAGGCCTACAAAACGTTCATTCGGGGGTTGCTCGATATTACCGACAACCTGGTGGATTCGGGAATCGTGGCCCCTGAACGGGTTATTCGCCACGACGAAGATGACCATTACCTGGTTGTGGCCGCTGACAAAGGCACCGCCACCTTCTCGGATATTGCCAACGGACTGGCCGCGGAATACGGCTTCTGGATGGGCGATGCCTTCGCCTCCGGTGGCAGCAATGGTTACGATCACAAGAAAATGGGCATTACCGCCCGGGGCGCGTGGGTATCGGTAGAGCGCCACTTCCGAGAGATGGGCATCAACCCGGCGCTGGATGAATTTACCGCCATCGGCATTGGTGATATGGGCGGCGACGTGTTCGGCAACGGCATGCTGTGCTCGGAGAAGACCAAGCTGGTTGCGGCCTTCAACCACGTGCATATTTTCATTGACCCCTCGCCGGATCCGGAGAAAAGTTTCAAGGAGCGCAAGCGCCTGTTCGGGCTTCCGCGATCCGCCTGGACCGATTACGACAGCAAGCTGATATCGAAGGGCGGCGGGGTATTCAGCCGGAATTCGAAATCGATCCCCGTCAGTCCGGAAATGAAGAAACTGCTGGGTATCAAATCGGATCGGGTGCCACCAAACATGCTGATCTCGCACATCCTCAAGGCCCAGGTCGACCTGCTCTGGGTGGGTGGTATCGGCACCTATGTGAAAGGCGCCAGCGAGTCTCACGGTGACGTGGGTGACAAGGCCAACGACGGGCTGCGGATCAATGGTTCGGAGTTGCGCTGCAAGGTGGTTGGCGAGGGTGGCAACCTGGGCCTGACACAGCTTGGCCGGATTGAATTTGCCCTGCGGGGCGGGCGTCTGAACACCGACTTCATCGATAATTCCGGTGGCGTCGATTGTTCTGACCATGAGGTCAACATGAAGATCCTGCTCAACCGGGCCGTGGCCATGGGCGATCTCACCAACAAGCAGCGCAACGTCATGCTTGAGGAGATGACCGACGATGTCGCAGAGCTGGTGCTGAAGAACAACTACCGGCAGACCCAGGCGATCAGTATTGCCAGTGAGGATGCCGCGACGCGGCTGGAGGAATATCGCCGGCTGATGAACACCTTTGAGGGTGAGGGCAAACTGAACCGCACCCTGGAATTCCTGCCGGATGATGAAACCCTGTCCGAGCGCAAGCTCGACAAGAAGGGTCTGACCCGGCCGGAACTGTCGGTTCTGATTTCCTACGTGAAAGGCGATCTGAAGCAGACCCTGATCGACAGCACTCTGCCTGACGATCCGCTGCTGGCTGGCGAGATGTACAAGGTGTTCCCGAGGGATCTGACCCAGAAATTCTCGAAGGAGCTGGGAGAGCATCAACTGCGCCGTGAAATCATCGCGACCCAGATTGCCAACGACATGGTCAACCACATGGGGATTACCTTTGTGGAGCGTCTGAATCAGTCTACCGGCGCCGATGCGGCTTCCATTGCCCTGGCCTGGATCATCGCCCGGGATGTGTTCCGCATTGATAACTGGTGGGACAGGATTGAGGCCCTGGATTTTCATGTGCCGGCCCAGCTGCAGATGGAACTGATGCAGGACCTGATGCGTCTGATGCGTCGTTCGGTGCGGTGGCTGCTGCGCAACCGTCGAGCGGAGCTCAGCATCCAGCACCATATGGAGCGTTTTGCCGACAGCGTCTGGGCGATTACTGTGGGGCTGCCTGAATACCTGGGTGATCAGGCCAGGACCAACTGGGAGAAACGGCATCAGGCTCTCGTGGATGCCGGTCTGCCTTCGGAGCTGGCATCCGTGGTCTCGGGCACAGGGCACCTGTATTCGTCCCTGGGCATTATTGAGGCCCACGAAGCCTCTGGCATGCCGCTGAAAACCGTTGCCAACCTCTATTATGAGCTGGGTGATCGTCTGGACCTGAACTGGTTTGCCAACGCCATTGCTGCGCTCAAACCGGCTTCCCACTGGCAGGCACTGGCCAGGGAGAGTTTCCGTGAGGACCTCGACTGGCAGCAGCGCGCGCTGACCACCGGGGTTCTGAAGCTCGCGGAAAAGCCGGAGGACGTCCCTGCCTCTGTTGAGAACTGGCTCTCGCGTCATCAGCAGATGATTGAGCGCTGGAAATCCATGCTGTCAGAACTCAAGGGTGTGCGAGAACCGGAATACGCCATGTTCTCGGTGGCATTGCGAGAATTGCTGGATCTGGCCCAGAGCACAATGCATCAGCCGCACGCTGAGGCAGAGGTTGAGACCAACTGAGTATTGCGTTGAAACCCGCATTCCCGTTCAATCGCTGATCGGGAACCATCAAATGGAGTGGGATAATGGGTCAGCTTGACCATCTTCTTGAAAAAAACCGGGCCTGGGCGGATGGCATCAAGGCCCAGGATCCCCAGTTTTTTCACCGCCTGTCGAACCAGCAGGCACCGGAATACCTGTGGATAGGCTGTGCGGACAGTCGCGTGCCGGCCAACCAGATCGTCGATCTTCTGCCGGGGGAGCTGTTTGTACACCGGAATGTGGCCAACGTGGTTGTCCATACGGATTTTAACTGTCTGTCGGTGCTGCAATTCGCTATCGAAGTGTTGAAGGTGAAGCACATCCTGGTGGTTGGGCACTACGGTTGTGGCGGTGTAAGAGCGGCCTTGCTCAATGAAGGGTTCGGGCTGATCAGCAACTGGCTTCGTCATGTTCAGGATGTCCGTGACCGTCATCAGCAGGTGCTGGATAATCTGCCTAACGTGCAGGACCGGGTGGATCGGCTTTGCGAGCTCAACGTCGTTGAGCAGGTAGGGCATGTGTGCCAGAACAACATTGTTCAGGAAGCCTGGAGGCGGGGCCAGCCACTAACGGTCCATGGTTTTGTTTATGACGTTGCCGACGGGATTCTCCGGGATATGGGGCTATCGGTCGCCAGCGAGGAGGATCGTGAACGGGTCCGGCAGAACAGTATCGACGAATTGGTGCAAAGGCCGGTAAGGTCGGGGCGTCAGAAAGTCGTCCAATAAAGAATGTAAAATTGCGTCAAAAATTCGTGATGAGCGTCACTTCCTGACCCTCGGCGTCATCACAGTTGGTCACCTCCCGCTTTGCTAAAGTGGATCCTGCAGTAAGCGAGGAGGTAGGCCATGAAAGAACTGATGCAAAAAGCCCTGACAGTACTGAGCCAGCGTAAAGACATCTCGGCCGGCGCGGAGCAACAGGGTCGGGGGCGGAAACCTTCTGATTCCAGCCAGTCCGAAGACTGGGGTATGTCCCCTGAAGATGCCTTGCGGGTTGGCACCGTTGCCCGTTACAAGTGACCGAGTTTGCCGTGGTAGTTACCCTCTGAAAGCCCTCCAGCCTCTGCCTTGCAGGGGAGACGCGAGGGCTCATTCCGGTTAGAGTATCCCGCTTGCGAACCAACCACGCGGGACCAGCTAATCAATGTCATTGCCCAATTCCCATGAAGCCTTATTGCGAAACCGCCAACTGTTGCAGGGGCGGGTCGCCCTGTTGGGCGTAGCCGCCACCGGGCTGCTGGCCGACCTGCCTGCCGGTGGCATGGCCATGAGCGAGCATGCCGGTGTCTGTGCCTCGCTCGCCGGGCAAGCGGGCTGGCAGATCTGTTTCGGCTACGATGATCCGGCACTGGCAGCCGGCGCTTTCGACACCCTGGTTGTATTCCTGCCCAAGGCCCGGGCCGAACTTGATCTACGTCTTGCCCTGGCGCGCTGGCTGGCGGCGGCGGGCGCGCGGCTGGTGCTTGTTGGTGAAAAAAAAGAGGGGATTGCCGGCGCCGTCAAACAGCTCAAGGCTGTGGCCCCTGGGGCTACTAAGGTCGATAGCGCAAGACACTGCCAGGTCTGGTGTGCTGATCAGATCGAACCACTGCCTGAATTCTCGCTTGAGCAATGGATGAGCTGGACAGGCATTGACTGCAAAGCGGTCCATCTGGAAGTCGCGGGACTGCCGGGCATTTTCAGCCTCGGCGAGCTGGACGAGGGTACTCGCATGCTGCTGGAGACGTTGGACGAAAATCCATTGCGGTCTGGCCCTGTGCTGGATTTTGCCTGTGGCGCCGGAGTCCTTGGCGCCTGGTTGCACCGCTGGCACGAGCAGCAGAGCCAACCTCGGGTCACAGTCGACGGAATCGACGTTCAGTCCCAGGCTGTCATCTGTGCCCGGGCTACCTATGAGCGCAATGGCGTTTCCGGACGCATCCTGGCCTCGGATGGTCTATCCGCAGTTGAGGGCACCTGGCCCGTTATTCTGAGTAATCCCCCCTTTCATACCGGTGTCAGAACGGACATGTCGATGACCGAGCGCTTTCTCCGGGAAGTTGGGCGACATCTGGCGCCGGGTGGTGAGGTGCGTCTGGTCGCGAACAGCTTTCTGCCCTATGAGCCATTGATGAAGCGCTGCATCGGCCCGGTTGAGCGCCTGAGAGAAGACCGCAGGTTTTCGGTTTATCGCGCTTTTCGGCGTTCCTGAACGAAAAAAGCCCCTGGGGTGAGGGGCAAAAGGTTTGCGTCCAGAACAACGGAGCCAACCGGAAAAGGGATGTTCAGCGTGAACACCTCCAACGTTAGGATTAATTTCTAGAATAAACAGCCTAGAATGGCGCTTTTGTGACAAAAAGCCTCCAGGATGCCTGAAATGACAACTGCAGAACTCGTTTTTTCCGAAGGCAGGCTGATTCTGGCCCGCACGGGGACCGATGATCCGACGCTGAGAGCTTGGGATGCTGCTGACGAGCTTTTGCTGGAACAGGCTCTTGACGTTGCGGCGGGTATAGAAGAGCCCCGGGTCCTGGTGGTGGACGATCAGTTCGGGGCCCTTGCGTTGGGGCTTTCGCGACTGTCGCCCATCGTTGTTGCCGACAGTGCTGTGCTGCCCGCCGCACTGGCAAGCAACGCTGCATTGAATTCCGCGTTTTCTTCAGCAAAGCAGGTTTATAGCTGGATCGATCCGCCTGCGGGCCCATTCGATCTGGTGGTGTTGCGGATAACGCGCCAGGCTGACTATCTGGCCTGGTTGCTGCGCTGGCTCAATGGCGTGATAACTGATTCCAGTGTCTTGCTGGCAGGCGGGATGATCAAGCATCTGCCGGCCAAAAGTGTCGAGGTATTTGGCGAAGCGGTGCAGACGGAACAGGTGCTTCCCGCACGAAAAAAGGCTCGGGTCATTCGGTGTCGGAAAGGTACTGAGAGTCTGGCGGGCTGGCCGGGATGCTGGAAGGGGTATGCACTATCCGGCAGGAACGGTGAGCTGGCAGTCCAGGCATTGCCCGCGGTGTTCGCCAGGGAAAAGCTGGATATCGGTAGCCGCTTGCTCCTTCCGCACGTGGCGAGAGAGGTATCCTCCTCGCAGGCTGGGAGCTCTGTGATGGATCTGGCCTGTGGCAACGGCGTGCTGGGCTTGACGGCGCTCGCGGAGAGAGGGGATGTGCAGTTGGGTTTCAGTGACGTTTCAAGCCACGCTGTGCTCAGTGCCCGACATAATGTCGAAAAGGCTTTCCCGGAGGCCAGCGCGTTCTTTTCGCACTGCGATGGCATTGATATCGGTGCGGGCGCTTTCGAGCTGATCCTTCTGAATCCACCGTTCCACGAGGGCGGCGTGGTCGGTGATCATATTGCCCTGCGGTTGTTTGAGCAGGCCTCGAAGCACCTGAAGCCAGGAGGGCACTTGCTCATGGTTGGTAATCGCCACCTGGGTTATCACCGAAGCCTGCGGCGGTATTTTTCGCGGGTAGAACAGCTGGATGCCAGTCCCAAATTCGTGGTGTTCCGGGCCAGCAACCGCTGAAACACCACATGAGTCAGAGCGTCGGGGCCGGGCGGTCGTATCCCAGTCGGGCCAGGGTGTCCACGATGGTCTGGGTCTGGCTGTCTATTTCGATGTTAACCCGTTGACCTTCTTCACAGGTGCCGAAGGTTGTGGCCCTCAGTGTTTCCGGAATCAGATGGATGTTGAACCGGTTGCCCCGCACTTCACCGATGGTCAGGCTGGCGCCGTTGATGGCAATGTAGCCTTTGGGAAAGATGTAGCGTGTCCACTCGTCGGGAACTTCAAACCACAGGGTGACGTTGTTTTCCGGTCTCAGGATTTCGACAATCCGGGCGGTCGTATGAATATGTCCTGACAGCAAGTGACCGCCGATCTCATCGCCGATACGGGCGGCCCGTTCGAAATTCACCTGGTCTCCGGTTTTCAGATCCCCCAGGGTAGTCAGTCTCAGGGTTTCCTGCATGGCATCGAAGTAAAGCACGCTGTCTTCCTGGCGTGTCACGGTCAGGCAGGTGCCGTTGATTGCCACCGATGCGCCAATCGACACGCCGCTCGCCTTGTCTGCGGGCAGCCGGATAGCAAACGTGCTCAGTCCGGGCTCGGCCTTGACGTCGTCGATGGTTGCAATGCCCTGGACAATGCCTGTGAACATAATCCTGACCTCGTAAAGTATGGTGTTCGGATGCCTTTCTGGCAGGTGCGCCAAGGATAGCGACCGGACTGGCGAATGCCAAGATCGGGGCCGGGTATTCAAGTATCCGATGTGACGGTCGATACCTGTTTAAATCCTTTAATCCGGACAATCTGCCATGGCTGAAAATCAGAGTAAGGCTGCCACCCAGGCGAATGAGCCGGTGCAGGCGCCGGTGTTGAGGCCTGGGCGGGCGGCCGATCCTGTGCCGGCCCCCAGAACGGCGGATGCCCAGCCTTCGGCTCCAGTATCCGACAGTCAGGCAGACAAAGGTGCACCGTCCGAGCAGGGCCCGGACACCGGTTCAGAGCCCGAAAACGCGTCAGCTGGCCTGGAATCCCGGGAGGCAGGTGGCAGCGGGGCCGAGAGAGTGATGGCGGAATCCCGGCAACGCAAGCTCCGGCTGATGCTGCGGCAATGTGATCGGGTTCTGCTGATGGATTTTGATCTTCTGGCCATGAACGGTTGGCCGGATAACTTTACGTTGGCTGAGGCCCGTCGCGGGCGGGATCTGTGGCTGTTCAGCGCCCTGATTGCTGCAGCCATTTTTCTGAGTGGGCTGACCGGGTTTGTCCCGGCCTGGATTGCAGGCGGCGGCTTCGGCGCCTTCGTGATCATTCTGTTGCTGGGAATACCGGCGGTACGCAGAATCTACACCACCAAACCTTCCTATCTTGACCTGATCATGACCCGCCAGAGGATGATCCGTGAAGCGCGGCAGCACGTTGCCCACCTTGAAGGCTCGGACGGCCTGATCTGGCAATGCGCCCGGATGGCAGATTTTAATCCTGCGCTGAAGAATACCCGGTTCAGTCATCTCCTGAAGTTGTCCGAGAGCCGGGTTCTGTCCCGGCAGTTGACGCGCAGGGAGCATGTGCGTCTGTACCTGATCTACCTGCTGGAAGCAGAGAAGGCGTACAGCCGCGTCCAGAAGGCCTTTTTCGAGGGTAACCAGGAAGCAATTGACCGGGGTTGGGAGGAAGTGGCGGCAGAGCCTGAGCCCAGAACTTGACACGGATGCGCTTCAAACGTATGTTTCAAACAGACGTTTGCTAGAGGCATTGATAACAAAATGGCGCAGTCTGATACCGTTGACCGGATTCTCGATGCAGCCGAAGAGCTGTTCGCCGACCGGGGTTTTTCGGAAACCTCGCTCCGAATGATTACCAGTAAGGCTAAAGTAAATCTGGCCGCTGTCAATTACCACTTTGGTTCAAAGAACGCCCTGATTCACGCCGTTTTCGCACGCTTTCTGACGCCGTTTTCTGCAACCCTGGAGAACGCCTTTGATGAGCTTGAGGAACGCTGTGACGGCAAACCGCCAACGCTGAATCAGACGCTCTGGGCGCTTACCGAAAGTGCGGTGCGCATGCCTCAACGCAACGAGAAGGGCATCTCGATCTTCATGCGCTTGCTTGGGCTTGCCTACACCCAGTCCCAGGGGCATTTGCGCAAGTTCCTGGAACAGGAATACAGTGAGCCCTTCAGCCGTTTCATGCGGTTGCTCAAGGAAGCGACTCCCCAGCTGTCGTCGGTGGATAGATACTGGCGCATCCAGTTCATGTTGGGAGCAACAGCCTTCACCATGTCCAGCAGCGATGCATTGAGAGACATCCTTCAGAACAAGTTGGGTGTGGAAACCACAGTTCAGGAAATTGCCGCGCGATTGGTCCCCTTCCTGGCCGCCGGCATGCAGGCGGAAGACGCCATGCTGGTTCCACCGGTTGGCAGCAAGGTCTCGGTTGCCTGAGTTCCACTCTCTCGGTTAGGCTTCCTCCTTTACCCCAAGGGAGCCTGGCCGGTTTTGACGCATCCTGCATCAGTCCGCATTGATATAGATCTGAGCCTTCAGCGCCTGCGGCTTGAAACCGCAGGCGGAGAGCTTGTTGCTTCCTATCCGGTTTCCACCGCGTTGAACGGGCCGGGAGAGAGCGATGGCAGTGGCTGTACGCCCCGGGGAGAGCACTATGTCCGGGCCTGTATCGGGGCAGGACTTCCCGTTGGAACCGTATTCCGGGCACGGCGCCCCACCGGAGAAATCTACAGCTCCGAACTTGCCCGTCAGCACCCTGACCGCGATTGGATCCTGAGCCGGATTCTCTGGTTGTGCGGCCGCCAGTGGGGCGAAAACCGGGGGCCGGGTGTCGATACTTTCCGTCGCTTCATATACATTCACGGCACGCCGGACAGTGAGCCGATGGGAGTGCCGCTGTCCCACGGCTGTGTGCGGATGCGCAATGAAGACATTATTGATCTGTTTGATCGCGTCGCGCCGGGAACGGCCGTTTCCATTCGATAAACCTTTCGAGACCAGAGGGATCCGATGATCGGAGATGTTATGGCCATGGTGAATGGCTGGATCGAGAATTTCGGGCTGCTGTCTGAAGCCTGGCGCGTCGGAATTGTCGTGTTTGCGCTGGTTTTCGGGACAGCCACGGTGGCGTATATCGCCAGCCATATCATCGCTGCCCTGGAGCGTAAATTCAGTCAGACCAAGAACCTGTTTGACGACGCGTTATTGCACGCGGCCCGCAAACCGGTTGTAGCGTTTGTCTGGCTGCAAGGGGTCTACTGGGCTGCGGAAGTGGCTCATAAATACTCGGAAGCAGAGATATTTAAGGCGAACGAGTCCGTCCTTCAGATCGGTTTCATCTTTGTTCTGGTGTGGGCCGTTCTTAGGCTGATCAAGGAAGCTGAGGGGATACTGGTATCGCCTCTGAAAATGAAGCAGCCCATGGACTACACCACCGTCAACGCGGTGAGCAAATTGTCCCGGGCGGTGGTCATCATTACTGCAGTGCTTATTGCGATGCAGTCCATGGGCTACAGCATTTCCGGTGTCCTGGCGTTCGGCGGCGTGGGCGGTATTGCCGTTGGCTTTGCTGCCAAGGACCTGCTGGCCAACTTTTTCGGCGGCTTTATTATCCATCTGGACCGGCCGTTCAAGGTAGGGGACTGGGTACGTTCACCGGATCGCAATATCGAGGGTACGGTGGAGCACATCGGCTGGCGCCTCACCACCATCCGAACCTTCGATAAACGGCCGCTTTATGTGCCCAATGCCGCGTTCACCACCATCGCGGTGGAGAACCCATCGCGCATGACCAATCGCCGGATCTACGAAACCATCGGCATTCGGTATGCCGATGTCGGGCAGATGGCGTCCATCGTTGATGACATCAAGGCCATGCTTCAAGAGCATGAAGAGATTGACAGCGATGAGACCCTGATCGTGAACTTCCTCGCGTTCAATGCCTCCTCGCTGGATATCATGGTGTACACCTTTACCAAGACAACCCAGTGGGTCCGGTTCCACGAGGTGAAGCAGGATGTGCTGCTGAAAATCAGTGACATCATTGAGGGTTACGGTGCCGAGGTGGCTTTCCCGACCCGCACATTGCATCTTCCGGAGGGCGTGAGGCTGTCCGGATCACAGTCCGAGGGTTCGTCAGACAAGGGCGCGGCGGATTCATCCGGCAAGAGCTCCGGCAAGTCGCAGAATCGCCAGACCACTGGAGATGTAGAAGATTCAGGAGAGGCAGAATGACGTCACCGGAGAAAATGCACCCTGTTGGCATTATTGGCGGCACCGGCCTGACCACCCTTTCGGGCCTGGAAATCACCGGTGAAAGGCAGGTTGGCACGCCATGGGGCAGTCCATCGGCGCCGCTGATGGAAGGGCGGCTTGGCGATCAGCCCGTTATCTTCCTGTCGCGACATGGTAATCCGCACCGTATTCCACCCCATCAGGTGAACTATCGGGCGAATCTGAAGGCCCTTTACGATGCCGGTGTCCGGACGGTAGTGGGTGTCAACGCCGTCGGTGGTATCCACCCGGATATGGGGCCTGCCCACGTCGTTATTCCCGATCAGATTATTGATTACACCTGGGGGCGTGCCAGCACCTTTTTCGAGGGTGACCTGGAGTCGGTGACCCATATAGATTTCACCTGGCCCTATGACGAGAGTGCCCGTCAGATCCTGATTGATGCCGCAGGCGCAGAGGGCGTGCCGTTTTCCGGTTTCGGGGTGTATGGCGCAACCCAGGGGCCAAGGTTGGAAACTTCAGCCGAGATCATCCGGATGGAACGGGACGGGTGCGACCTGGTGGGCATGACCGGCATGCCGGAGGCCGCGCTGGCAGCGGAACTGGGGATGCGTTATGTCTGTCTGGGGCTGGTGGTCAATTGGGCGGCTGGCAAATCCGATCACATCATCACGATGGAAGAGATCGAGGCGGCCATCGAGCAGGGAATGTCCGGTGTTAAACGGATTCTCGCAGTGTCGATGGCAGGCCTTGGACTGCTTACTCCGTTGCCTCAATCTTCTTGAAGAACACCAGTACGCCGATCGTGGGGGAGTCCAGGAAGTGGATTTCCTCACTGCGCATACGCCGGGTTTCCCGGATCCAGGTCAATAACTCCAGCGGGGCGGGCTCAGCCATTGCAGCAAGTGGCTGAGCGGCAGATTCGTCGAGTGTCGTTGAAGAGGGTGCGGTGTCTTCAGCGCCGGTCGCCCCTGCAGGCGGGGGCGTCTCCTGTGACAACTCGGTCGTCTCGTCTTCAGGCAGGGCTTGAGTATCTTCCGCCAGCTGCCAGTGGTTGAGGTGAACATTCACGTGCAGGTAGCGTTGCCGGTCGATGGTAATGTGGCCTTCAACCTCCCTGGTACGGGCGTTGTCAATCCAGTCACCAATTTCCACCTGCAGGGGCGTGCCCTCGTAATCCGGCGGGAACGCCTCATACCAACCGGCAGCCAGGAGCACACGGTACCGTCCACTGCGCTCAAGTCGGGCCGCCGCGCTGGCAAGGTGAAGGTCTTCCCGGGGCGCCAGTTCCAGGGTGGTTTCCGTGGTGCCATCCTCCAGCGCGGACCAGAGAACCTCCTCCGTTTCTATCGGCTCCCCTACCGTGCGGCCAGACATGCGCTCATTCACGGCCTCGGGCTCTATAATCCGCTCAAGAATAACGAACTCGGCCCGGTAGTAATCGTCGGGAATGGGGGTGCCGGGCTCCAGGGGCAGTGTTGCCCGGTCTGGCCGTTGGGCAGCCCCTGTGGCTGCGAAGCTCAGCAGGAGGGCGGCCAGGAAGGCCCGGGTCGGGTATCGGCACCAGCGAATTCCGTCAGTCTGCAAGGGTCGTACTCCACATGTTGGTCGGCCGTTCATGAGCCGGATGCGTGACTTTTCGCAGGCTCCAGTTCGCCAAGCATCCGGGAAATGCCGTCGAGTTTACCACCGGTTGTGGCATCCTTCAGCCGAAAACGGAAGCTGTTGGCACCTTCGAGCCGGTATTGGTCCGGTGCAGATTGCACTTTTTTAACCAGAACCAGAGGGTCCACCGGAGTCGAACTGCCAAACTCGAGGCGCGCCCATTCCTTGCCAGCGTCAACTTTCACGATGCCCAGGCCTTCTGCCCGGAGCCGAAGCTCGGTCTGGCGGATCAGATTCTTGGCCGGATCCGGTAACAATCCGAACCGGTCAATCATTTCAACCTGAAGTTCTTTTAATGCATCCGGGCTGTCGACGCTGGCGATTCGCTTGTAGAGCATCAGGCGGTTATGAACATCCGGCAGGTAATCTTCTGGAATTAATGCCGGAATTCTCAGGTTCATCTCGGTGCCGTGGCTCAGGGGCAGGTCGGCGTTGGGTGTCCGCCCCTCCCGGATAGCCTTGACGGCCTCGTCCAGCAGCTGCATGTAGAGCGTAAAGCCGATGCTTTCGATCTGCCCGCTCTGTTCCTCGCCCAGCAGCTCACCGGCGCCGCGGATTTCCAGGTCATGGGTGGCCAGCATAAAGCCAGCGCCGAGGTCCTGCGCCTCCGAGATGGCGTCCAGCCGTTTTTTGGCGTCGGCCGTAATGGATTTCGGCGGTGGCGTCAGCAGATACGCGTAGGCCTGGTGGTGCGACCGGCCAACGCGACCCCGAAGCTGGTGCAGCTGGGCCAGGCCGAACTTGTCTGCCCGTTCGATAATAATGGTGTTGGCGCTGGGAACGTCGATGCCGGTCTCAATGATGGTTGTGCAAACCAGCACGTTGAAGCGCTTGTGGTAGAAGTCCGACATGATCTTCTCGAGATCCCGCTCCCGCATCTGGCCGTGGGCGACACCCACCCGGGCCTCGGGAATCAGTGCCCGGAGGTCCTCGGCGGTTTTCTCAATCGTTGCCACGTCATTGTGCAGGAAGTAGACCTGACCGCCGCGGAGAATTTCCCGCAAAATGGCTTCTTTGACCATGGCGTTGTCTTTCTGGCGCACGAAGGTTTTTACCGAGAGTCGCCGCGCCGGTGGTGTGGCGATTATCGAGAGATCTCTCAGATGCCCCATGGCCATGTTCAGGGTCCGCGGGATCGGAGTCGCGGTGAGGTTGAGCATGTCCACTTCGGCCCGCAGCGCTTTCAATCTTTCCTTTTGCTGGACGCCAAACCGGTGTTCTTCATCAATGATGACCAGGCCGAGATTCTTGAATTTGATGTCACCCTGAAGCAGTTTGTGGGTGCCGATCACTATGTCGGCCTTGCCATTCTCCACCGCCTCGAGGGCTTTGCTGGTCTGGCCGGCGGTACGGAATCGGCTGAGCAGTTCGACCTGCACGGGGGTGTCTGAGAAGCGGTCCCGGAAGGACTCGTAGTGCTGTTGGGCGAGCAGGGTGGTGGGCACAAGAACCGCCACCTGTTTGCCGGACCATGTGGCCAGGAAGGCGGCGCGCATGGCGACCTCAGTTTTCCCGAAGCCGACATCACCACAGACCAGGCGGTCCATCGGTCGCTCACTGGTCATGTCCTCGAATACCGACTGAATGGCCACCTGCTGGTCGGGCGTCTCCTCGAAGGGGAAGCCGGCCGCAAACGCTCGGTACGCCTCCTTCGGATCCTCGAAGCTGAAACCCTTGCGCGCCTCCCGGCGGGCGTAGACGTCCAGAAGCTCTGCGGCGGTATCGCGGATTTTCTCAAGGGCTTTCTGTTTCGCTGTGCTCCAGCGATCCGTGCCCAGCTTATGCAGTGGCGCGTGCTCGGTGTCATTGCCGGCATAACGGGAAATCAGATGCAGGCTGGACACCGGCACATAGAGTTTGGAGCCACCGGCGTACTCCAGCATCAGAAACTCGCTGGCCTCGCCCTCAACGGTTATGGTTTCGAGGCCCAGATAGCGGCCCACCCCATGGTCGATGTGAACCACCGGTGCACCGATCCGCAATTCCGACAGGTCCCGAAAACCTGCATCGTCGGTTTCTGTGGGCTTCTCCCGGCGACGTCGCTGCAATACCCGCTCGCCAAATAAAGCCGTTTCTGTAATAAGGGCGATGGAATGCTCGGGTAGTACCAGGCCTTGCTCCATCGGGGCAATGGTAATGGCCAGCGGGGTTTCGTGATCGTCCAGAAAAGCCTGCCAGCCGGCCAGGGTTTTCAGCTCAAGGCCCTGTTCGCCAAGATTCTCCAGCAGGGCTTCCCGCCGGCCGGATGACTCTGCGCAGATCAGTACGTGGCCGTCAAAGTCACCGAGAAACCGCTTGAGACGGCCGGCAGGATCAGCGGCACGACCATCCATGGCGATATCCGGCAGGGTTCTTGTCGGGCAATTGACCGATCCTGTGGCCTCCTGGGAATCGGAGGAGATGGTTACCCTGGGAAAGGCTTTCAGGTGTCTGAACAGCTCCTCCTGCTGCAGAAACAGCCGGGTGGGTGGCAGTATCGGCCGCAGTCGATCGTGGCGACGGTCTTCGTAACGGTTACGGGTTTCGCTGTCAAAATGGCTGACCGCGTCGTTCAGCCCGTCGGCGGTAAAGACATGGGTCGCCCCAGGCAGATAATCGAACAGGGTTGCCGTCTCGTCGAAGAACAGGGGCAGGTAGTACTCGATCCCCGGTGGCGTGATGCCCTGGGTCACGTCCTGGTATATGGGCGTGTCCTTGTCAGCGTCCGGGAACTGCTCGAACCAGCGGCTACGGAAGCCCGACCGTGCCTCCTTGTGCCACGGAAATTCGAAAGCAGGCAGCAGTTCGATCCGATCTATCCGGTCAATCGAACGCTGGGTTTCGGGATCGAAGGTCCGGAGAGTTTCGATTTCATCATCGAACAGGTCAATCCGGTAGGGGAGGCTGGCTCCCATGGGAAAAATGTCCAGTATCGCGCCGCGAACAGCGTATTCACCGTGCTCGTAGACGTTCTCGGCGTGCCGGTAGCCTGCCGCCTCCAGCTGCATGCGCCAGTTTTCTATATCCAGGGACTGCCCGACTTCCAGAAGCAGAGTATTGCCCTGGAGGTAGTTAACCGGCGGCAACCTGTGCATCAGGGTTCTTGCAGGAACCACCAGAACCCCATGGCTGGTCGAGGGCAAGCGGTGCAGCGTCCGGATTCGCCGGGAGATGATGTCCTGATGGGGAGAGAACAGATCGTAGGGCAGGGTTTCCCAGTCCGGCAGGGAGAGCAGCTCCAATCCGTCTTCGCTGATGGCGGGGCCATCCTCTTCAGGAGGCAGCCCGAGAAAGAACCGCATCGCCTGTTCAAGCCGGATGGCATCGGCGGTGCTCCGGGTTATCACCAGAGTCAGGCCTTTGTGGGCGCGGGCGCTTTCACAGATGGCCAGCGCATCACTGCTGCCATGCAATTGGCCCCATGTCCTGTGATCAGCCGCTCGGGAAGGGAATTCCGGGGCAATCATGGATCGGAGTGACGGGCGTGTGCTGGCACCTTGGCTCATGGGCGGTCTGATTCTCCTGATTTGGGTGTCCGGGCGGCGGTGTGGCGCGTATTCTAACGCTCGCGACTGGCACTGTCATGGCGCTGAAGTCGTGGCTGACACTTGCTTAATCGACGGGCAGGTTCTATACGAAGGTCATGGTCTGGCGTATTTGCGGTCAGCCGGATTAAGTTGGATAATATGCGCCCCATTTTCCAAGTGCCAACTGCAGAGGTTCAAGCGTGAGTCACGAACAGATCAATCAGCACCTGTCCAACTGGACGGAAAGAGAATCCACCGCGGAAGCCATGATTCCGCTGATCGGCCGCCTCTACCGCAAAAACAATGTGGTTACTTCTGTCTATGGCCGCGCCATCATCAACCAGTCGGTCATTGATATCATCCGCGCTCACCGTTTCGTGCGCCAGGTTGAAGACAGCGAGCTTTCTGTTCACGACACCCTGCCGATCCTGCAGGCGATGGACAAACTTGATCTGGGCCGCGCTCACGTCGATATCGGCAAGTTGGCGGTCAAGTTCAAAGAGGAAGGCGGTGACCTGACCGAGTTCCTCAAGCGTGAAATCGGTCCGGTGGTTGGCCAATACGCCGCTCAGTCCGAAGAAGACGCCCACAACGATACCAAGGATGTGGTTCTGTACGGCTTTGGCCGTATCGGCCGTCTGCTGGCGCGTATCCTGATCGAGAAAGCCGGTGGTGGTAACAACCTGCGCCTGCGCGCGATTGTTGTGCGTCAGGGCGGTGCGGAGAACGATCTTGAGAAGCGTGCGAGCCTGCTTCGCCGCGATTCCGTACACGGACCGTTCGATGGCACCATTACCGTCGATGAAAAAGAATCAGCCCTGATTGCCAACGGCAACTACATCAAGGTGATCTACTCTGACGGTCCGGACAAGGTGGATTACACCGAATACGGCATCAACAACGCCATTGTGATCGACAACACCGGCAAGTGGCGTGACGAGGCCGGGCTTGGTCTGCACCTGAAGTCCAAGGGCGTCAGTCGCGTTATCCTGACTGCACCGGGCAAAGGCGACATCAAGAACATCGTCTATGGTATCAACAACGACTGGATCACCAACGAAGACAAGATCCTGTCCGCGGCTTCCTGTACCACCAATGCCATCACCCCTGTGCTGAAAGCGATTGAGGATGAGTACGGCATTGAAGACGGTCACGTCGAGACAGTGCACTCCTACACCAATGACCAGAATTTGATCGACAATTACCACAAGGGAAGTCGTCGCGGGCGCAGCGCTGCCCTGAACATGGTAATTACCGAGACAGGTGCCGCCAAGGCCGTTGCCAAGGCGCTGCCCGTTCTCAAAGGCAAGTTGACGGGCAATGCGATTCGCGTTCCGACGCCGAACGTGTCCATGGCGATTCTGAATCTCAATCTCAAGAAAGAAGTCGATGCGGAAAGTGTGAACGACTATCTGCGGGATATGGCGCTGCATTCAGAGCTCCAGAAGCAGATCGACTTCGTGAACTCTCCGGAAGTGGTTTCCACCGATTTCGTCGGTTCCCGTCATGCCGGTATCGTTGACGCGCAGGCAACCATCGCCAGCGGCAAGCGTCTGATCCTGTACGTCTGGTACGACAACGAGTTTGGTTATAGCGCCCAGGTTATTCGCGTGGTCAACCAGATGGCCGGCGTAAGTTACCCGATCTTCCCCAAACGTGCGAGAGACTGAGTCGATCGCGCCGATCTGGTGAAGTGAAGGTCCAGAAAACCCCGATGGCGAGTGCTGTCGGGGTTTTTGTTTTTACAGGCATTGCCGTCGGGGTATTTCGATGTCGGCATTTAACCTGTTCCGAGTTCTGGTGGAAATAGGATTCCTTAATCTCTATAATTGGCGCGATTTTGGGTACGTCTGGCACTCCGTTTCTCATGGTTTTTCTGGGCCGCAGGTGTCGGGCGTTACGAATCCATTGAAAAGTTTCTGATGATTGGATGAGGCTAATGATCAAGATCAAAAAAGGCCTGGATCTTCCCATCAGCGGCGCTCCCGAACAGACCATTACAGACGGCAAACCCGTTCGCCACGTGGCGTTGATCGGTTTTGACTACATCGGCATGAAGCCGACGATGGCTGTGAAAGAGGGAGACCGTGTCAAGCGCGGTACGCTGCTGTTCACGGACAAGAAGACCGAAGGCGTTCGTTATACCTCACCCGCCGCCGGCGTGGTGAAAGAGATTAACCGTGGTGAGCGTCGTGTGTTCCAGTCGATCGTTATCGAAATCGATGGCGATGAGGCTGAGACCTTTGCGCGCTACAGCGACGCGGATCTTGCCGGCCTGGAACGCCAGCAGGTGGTAGACAATCTGGTGGAATCCGGGCTTTGGACGGCGTTCAAGACGCGGCCTTACAGCAAGGTTCCCGCAATTGACTCCGCGCCCAACTCCATTTTCGTGTCGGTCATGGACACCAATCCGCTGGCAGCGGACCCGACAGTCATCATTGGCGAGAACAGTCAGGCATTTGAAAACGGCCTCAAACTGCTTACCAAGCTGACCGCAGGCAAAGTCTTTGTTACCGGCAAGCCAGGATCCAACGTGGCGGTTCCCAAGACCGACGCCGTTGAAGTCCACCAGTTCGATGGCAAGCATCCCGCGGGTAATGTTGGTACCCACATCCATCATCTGGACCCGGTATCCGGCAGCAAGACCGTCTGGAGCATCAATTACCAGGACGTCATCGACATCGCCAAATTGTTTGAATCCGGCGAAGTGCCGGTTGAACGTATTGTCGCGATCGGTGGCCCCAAGGCTTTGAAGCCGCGCCTGGTGCGTACCCGCCTGGGTGCCAGCCTTGAGGAGCTTCTGGACGGCGAAGTTGCCACAGATTGCGAGGTCCGCGCGATTTCGGGTTCCGTGTTCGGTGGTCGCCGTGGCGACGGCCCCTGCGCCTACCTTGGCCGCTTTGCCAATCAGGTATCCGTGCTTGAAGAAGGCAACAAGCGTGAGTTCATGGGCTGGTTGTCTCCGGGCCCGAACCGCTTCTCGGTGCTGAATATATATCTGTCCAAGCTCGCCAGTGGCAAGCTTTTCAACTTCACTACCACGACCAACGGTAGTGAGCGGGCGATGGTCCCGGTTGGCGCCTACGAGCAGATCATGCCTCTGGATATCCTGCCGACGCAGCTGCTGCGTTCACTGATTGTCGGTGACACAGAGATGGCACAGAAGCTTGGCGCGCTGGAGCTGGATGAAGAAGATCTGGCGCTGTGCACATTCGTGTGCCCGGGCAAATATGAATATGGTCCGATTCTCCGCGAGAACCTGACCCGAATCGAGATCGAGGGCTAATACGATGGCTATCAGACAGTTTCTCGATGGAATCGAGCATCACTTTGAAAAGGGTGGCAAGTACGAGCGCTGGTATGCGCTGTATGAGGCCGTGGATACCATTTTCTACACTCCCGGCAAGGTAACCTCAACCACTGCCCATGTGCGTGACGGCGTTGACCTCAAGCGCATCATGATCACGGTATGGCTGTGTACTTTCCCGGCGATGTTCTTCGGTATGTGGAACATCGGCTATCAGGCCAACAGTTTCCTGGCATCTAACCCGGATGCCATGGTCGCTGACGGCGGCCTGCGTACTGCCTTTATCCAGGCGCTTGCCATTACCGGCGCCGGTGCTGGCGTATGGGATAATTTCGTGTACGGCATGGCTTACTTCGTGCCCATTTACTTCGTGACCTTCGTGGTCGGCGGTTTCTGGGAAGTCCTGTTTGCCACTGTGCGTCGTCACGAAGTGAACGAAGGCTTCTTCGTTACATCTGTACTCTTTGCACTGATCTGCCCGCCCACCATTCCGCTCTGGCAGGTGGCCCTGGGTATCACCTTCGGTGTCGTCATCGGTAAAGAAGTGTTCGGCGGTACTGGCAAGAACTTCCTGAACCCGGCCCTGACCGGCCGTGCGTTCCTGTACTTTGCCTACCCGGCGCAGATCTCCGGTGACACCGTCTGGACCGCGGTTGATGGTTTCAGTGGTGCCACCGCGCTGAGCTGGGCTGCAAGTGGCGGCCTGGAAGCCCTGGAAGCGCAAATTGGCTGGATGAGCGCCTTCATGGGCACCATTCAGGGCTCCATGGGTGAGACCTCAACGCTTGCGGTACTGATCGGCGGTCTGATCCTGCTGGCCATGAAAATCGCCAGCTACCGGATTGTCGGTGGTGTGCTGATCGGCATGATCGGTATGTCCCTGTTGCTGAACATTATCGGTTCTGAAACCAATCCGATGTTCGCCATTCCGGCGCACTGGCATCTGGTCATGGGCGGATTCGCCTTTGGCATGATGTTCATGGCGACGGATCCGGTTTCTGCGGCAATGACCAATACCGGCCGCTGGTGCTTCGGTATCCTGGTGGGCGTGATGACGGTTCTGATCCGCGTGATCAACCCGGCCTTCCCGGAAGGGATCATGCTGGCCATCCTGTTCGCTAACCTGTTCGCGCCGCTGATGGACCATTACGTGGTTCAGGCCAACATCAAACGGAGGCTTGCTCGTGGCTAAAGCTAAAGAAACTGTCTCCCGTACGCTGATCGTTGCGCTGGTGCTGAGTATTGTATTCTCTGTCGTGGTTTCTACCGCGGCAGTCATGCTCAGACCCGCCCAAGTCAAGAATCAGCATCTCGATATGACAACCAATATTCTTTCTGCTGCAGGTATGCTGGATCAAGGCGATACCACAGAGCAGATTTTGCAGAAATTCGAGAGTTTCGATGTTCGTCTGGTGGATCTGGATACCGGTGAATTCGTCGAGCCTTCCGACGTGGGTGTCCAGGACCCCATGAAGTACGACATGTACAAGGCCGCTTCGGACCCTCAGATGTCCACCAACATTCCGTCTTCCGAAGACAAGGCTGGCATCAAGCGCCGTCCGAATGTTGCCAGGGTGTATACGCTGAGCGAAAACGGAGAGTTGGTGCGTGTGGTGCTGCCAATTCATGGCTATGGCCTCTGGTCTACACTGTATGGCTTCATTTCGCTGGAAGGTGATTTGAACACCATTGAAGGTCTTGGCTTTTACGCCCATGCCGAAACTCCGGGTCTCGGTGGCGAGGTAGACAATCCACGTTGGAAATCGCAGTGGGTGGGGAAGAGAGTTTATGAAGATGACCTCACTGAACCACAGATCAAACTGGTCAAAGGGGGCGTAAACGTTGATGCGAAAAATAGGGAGCACAAAGTGGATGCGCTGTCCGGAGCCACGTTGACAAGCCGCGGCGTCGAGCAATTGGTTAATTATTGGATGGGCGACCGTGGGTACGCGCCTTTCCTGCAAAAACTTCGTGAAGGGGAGGTCTGATCATGGCAGATGCATCAGCCAAACAGGTTCTCTTCGAACCGATTTTCAGCAATAACCCGATTGCCCTGCAGATTCTTGGCATCTGTTCAGCGCTGGCGGTAACCACCAGCATGAACGTGACCCTGGTCATGTGCGCCGCAGTTATTGCCGTTACCGCGTTTTCCAACCTGGCCGTGTCTCTGGTACGCACGCAGATTCCGGGCAGCATCCGGATCATCGTGCAGATGACCATCATCGCCTCTCTGGTAATCGTGGTTGACCAGGTGCTCAAGGCCTACGCCTATGAGATTTCCAAGCAGCTTTCGGTGTTCGTTGGCCTGATCATCACCAACTGCATCGTCATGGGCCGCGCGGAAGGTTTCGCCATGAAGAACGGCCCCTGGCTGAGCTTCCTGGATGGCGTTGGTAATGGTCTGGGTTACTCCGTACTCCTGATCTTCGTTGCCTTCTTCCGTGAGCTTCTGGGTGCCGGCTCCCTGTTCGGCGTATCCCTGATGCCGGTGGTCAACGAAGGCGGCTGGTACATCCCGAACGGTTTGCTGCTGCTGCCGCCGAGTGCATTCTTCATTATTGGTCTGGCCATCTGGGGCCTGCGGACCTGGAAACCGGAGCAGGTTGAAGAGCCGGACTATAAAATGTCCCGCCATGTCGCCAAGGAGGCTTTCTGATGGAACATTATATCAGCCTGATTCTGAAGGCTATTTTCGTTGAGAATATGGCTCTGGCCTTCTTCCTGGGGATGTGTACATTCCTGGCTATCTCCAAGAAGATCGAGGCGGCGACGGGTCTCGGTATTGCCGTGGTGGTGGTACTGACCGTAACCGTGCCGGTGAACAACCTGCTGTACAACAGCATTCTGCGGGAAGGGGCCCTGGACTGGGCAGGCCTGCCCAACGTAGACCTGAGCTTTCTCGGCTTGCTGACGTATATCGGTGTAATCGCGGCTATTGTCCAGATCATGGAAATGGTTCTGGACAAGTATATCCCGGCGCTCTACGCCGCTCTGGGTGTGTTCCTGCCATTGATCACGGTGAACTGCGCCATTCTGGGTGCCTCGCTGTTCATGGTGGAGCGTGACTACACCTTTGGCGAGAGTGTGGTGTATGGCTTCGGCGCCGGCCTCGGCTGGGCTCTGGCCATCATTGCCCTGGCGGGTATCCGCGAGAAACTCAAGTACAGTGACGTTCCGGAAGGCCTCCGTGGCCTGGGTATCACCTTCATTACTGTTGGTCTGATGTCCCTGGGCTTCATGTCCTTCTCCGGTATCTCACTGTAATTCACCCGGTGATTCGGTTTAACGAAAAGGCGAGACCATGAATACAGAAATTATTCTCGGCGTGGTCATGTTCACCGTTATCGTTCTGGCCCTGGTCGCAGTGATTCTTGCGGCCCGGTCTAGGCTGGTAAGCACCGGTGACGTGACCATTGAGATCAACGATGATCCTGAACACACGCTGAAGACCGAAGCCGGCGGCAAGCTGCTCGGTACCCTGGCAAACAGCGGTATTTTCCTGTCCTCTGCCTGTGGCGGCGGTGGTACCTGCGCACAGTGCAAGTGCAAGGTGCTGGAAGGCGGCGGTGCCATGCTGCCAACGGAGAAGACCCACTTCACCAATCGTGAAGAGAAAGAAGGCTGGCGTCTGTCCTGCCAGGTTCCTGTGAAACAGGACATGAAGGTTGAAGTGCCGGAAGAGTTCTTCGGCGTCAAGAAGTGGGAATGCGAGGTTATCTCCAACCACAACGTGGCCACCTTCATCAAGGAGCTGGTGCTCAAGCTGCCCGAAGGCGAGGAAGTGGACTTCCGGGCCGGCGGTTATGTTCAGCTCGAGTGCCCTCCCTACGAGATCGACTTCAAGGATTTCGATATCGAGGAAGAGTTCCACGAAGACTGGGACAAGCACAACATCTGGCGTTACAAGGCGATTAACAAGGAAGAGACCATCCGGGCCTATTCCATGGCGAACTACCCGGAAGAGAAGGGTGTTCTCAAGTTCAACATCCGTATCGCCACGCCGCCTCCGGGCACCGATCACCCGCCGGGCATCATGTCCAGCTACGTCTTCAACCTGAAGCCGGGTGACAAGGTAACCGTGATGGGGCCGTTCGGTGAGTTCTTCGCCAAGAAGACCGATGCTGAAATGGTGTTTATCGGCGGCGGTGCCGGTATGGCGCCCATGCGTTCTCATATCTTCGATCAGCTCAAGCGCCTGAACTCCAAGCGCAAGATCAGCTTCTGGTATGGCGCTCGGAGCGTCCGCGAGATGTTCTACGTGGAAGATTTCGACGGTCTGCAGGAAGAGAACGAAAACTTCGAGTGGCACGTTGCGCTGTCCGATGCGCTGCCCGAGGACAACTGGGAAGGGCCGACTGGCTTTATCCATAACGTGTTGTACGAAAACTATCTGAAGGACCACCCGGCTCCGGAAGACTGTGAGTACTACATGTGTGGGCCCCCAATCATGAACGCTTCCTGCATCAAGATGCTCAAGGATCTTGGTGTTGAGGATGAAAACATCATGCTGGATGACTTTGGAGGCTAAGCAGTCCTGATGACATCCCGCATGGTACGACCCGCCAGGGTGGCCCTGGCCAGCGCTTTTACAGCGCTGGTCTTTGCCGTTCTGGCGGGTTGTTCGTTTCAGCCAGAAGAAGAAATCTGGGAAATCTCCGGCCCCGTGTTCGGCACCAGCTACCACATCAATGTCGTATTGACCGAGGATCCGGAGAAGCTCGAAACTCTGGCCAGTGGCATCGATGAGGTGCTTGAAGACGTCGATGCATCAATGTCGACCTGGCGCGATGATTCTGAGCTGTCCCTTTTCAACCAACGGAACGATCAGTCCGAATGGATTCCCGTTTCAGCCGGGTTTTTTGAGGTGCTCCAGAAAGCCCGGGAGATCTCCTCAATGACTGGCGGCGCTTTTGACGTAACCATCGGTCCGGTTGTGAATCTATGGGGTTTCGGGCCCCAGGCAAGGCCGGAACAGGTGCCGTCGGAGGAATCGCTTGCCATGGCTCTTGCCGCCACTGGCTACGAAAAACTTGAACTGCGGGCAGATCCGCCCGCCGTGCGCGCGACACCGCCGCAATACGTGGATCTTTCGGCGATTGCCAAGGGCTACGGAGTGGATGCGGTAGCCCGTTTCCTGGAAAGCGAGGGTATCGAGGCTTATCTGGTGGAAATTGGCGGCGAGGTTCGGGTAAACGGCCGGAAACCGGATGGCAGCACCTGGCGACTGGCCATCGAGCAACCGGTGTCTGAGGGGCGCGAGGTGAACCGGGTTGTGGCGCTGGAATCCCGTGCTATGGCAACATCGGGCGACTATCGTAACTATTACGAATCGGAAGGGCGTCGCTATTCCCATACAATAGACCCTGAAACCGGTAAACCGATCGCGCACAGGCTGGCGTCGGTAACCGTTATCGCAGACGACTGTATGACAGCGGACGCCCTTGCGACCGGCTTTAACGTGATGGGCTATGAGCAGGCCAATGAGCTTGCGGTGAGGGAAAACATCCCGGCCTATTTTATTGTCAGGACGGAAGAGGGCTTCGAGACACACCAGACGCCGGCTTTTTCGTCCTACGTGACTCAATGAGGGGAGGGCAATATGGGTACCTTTCTTTTGGTTCTGTTTATTGTAGTGCTGCTGGTTGCAGCCATGTCCATCGGCGTAATTCTGGGCCGCAAGCCCATCAGTGGAACCTGCGGCGGGATTGGCGCGCTCGGTATCAGCCAGTCCTGTGATATCTGCGGCGGCAACACCCAGAAATGCGAAGAAGAAAATGAGCGATTGGCCAACGAGGGCAAAGAGCCCGAGGCTTTGGCTTACGACGCCAGCAATACCAGCAAGCACTGATCTGTTTCTGATAATTACAATCAACTTTTCACGACGTAGATAAGGAGTCACTGCGCGCATGGCAGAACATCATTACGACGTCGTCGTTATCGGCGCCGGCCCGTCCGGCGAAGGCGCGGCGATGAATGCGACGAAACATGGCAAACGTGTCGCGATCATCGAGGACAAGCCTACCGTCGGCGGGAACTGCACTCACTGGGGCACCATCCCTTCCAAGGCGCTGCGCCACTCCGTCAAACAGATCATCACCTTCAACACCAATCAGATGTTCCGGGATATCGGGGAGCCCCGCTGGTTCTCCTTCCCCCGGGTACTTCAGAACGCCCAGAAGGTCATTGGCAAGCAGGTCAAGCTCCGAACCCAGTTCTATTCCCGCAACCGGGTGGATCTGATCAACGGGCGGGCTTTTTTCATCGACCAGAACCGTATTGAGGTCCGTGGCAGCAAGTCCTCCGAGACCCTTCACTTCAAGCAGGCGATTATCGCCACAGGGTCCAGGCCCTATCTGCCGCCAGATGTGGATTTCCGTCACCACCGTATCTACAACTCGGACACCATCCTGAACCTGTCCCATACCCCCAGAACGTTGATTATCTATGGCGCTGGCGTTATCGGCTCAGAATACGCGTCGATTTTTGCAGGGTTGGGCGTGAAGGTGGACCTGATCAACCCGGGTAGCCGACTGTTGTCGTTCCTGGATGACGAAATTTCCGATGCCCTGAGTTACCACCTGCGCAATAACGGCGTCCTGGTGCGCCACAACGAGCAGTACGAGTCGGTTGTGGGTGATGACCACGGCGTAGTGCTGTCGCTGCAGTCCGGCAAGAAAATCCGTGCGGATGCATTCCTCTGGTGCAACGGGCGCAGTGGCAACACCGAGAAGCTGGGGCTGGAGAACATTGGCCTGGTGCCCAACGGTCGGGGTCAACTGGCGGTTGATGAGCACTACCGCACCGAGGTGGAGAATATCTATGCGGCGGGTGATGTGATCGGCTGGCCGAGTCTGGCAAGCGCGGCTTATGACCAGGGTCGTTCGGCGTCTTCAGATATTGTTGATGACGAGTACTTCCGCTTTGTGTCCGATGTGCCGACCGGGATCTACACCATTCCGGAAATCAGTTCCGTGGGGAAAACCGAGCGTGAACTGACTGAAGCCAAGGTGCCCTACGAGGTTGGACAGGCGTTCTTCAAGGATCTGGCCCGCGCTCAGATTACCGGAGAAGCGGTAGGCATGCTGAAAATCCTGTTCCACCGGGAGACCCGCCAGATTCTGGGTATCCACTGTTTCGGTGACCAGGCCGCAGAAATCGTTCACATCGGCCAGGCGATCATGAATCAGGAAGGAGAGGCCAACTCTCTGAACTACTTCATCAATACCACGTTCAATTACCCAACCATGGCGGAAGCCTACCGGGTTGCCGCATTGAATGGCCTGAATCGAATTTTCTAGACTGCTATAGAAAACGGGGTCCGGGGCAAGCATCCCTCCGACCCCGTTTTCTTTTGATTCAATCTTTTGCTCTCAACCCGCCGAGACGGCCTCCTGGTTCGGGGTAACTCCGTCCTGACTCTGGGGGAGCGACAGCGCCGATCTGGCGCGATTATCGAAAAACATGCGTGTGCTTGTTGGATAATCGGTGATGATGCTGTCCACCCCCATCGCTTCCAGTTGCAACATGTCGTGAATCCGGTTCACTGTCCAGGTGGACACGTGCATCCCCCTGCGATGGGCCTGTTCAACCAGCATTTTAGAGCACAGCTTCCAATTGATGCAGAGGTACTCACAGCCAAGCCGGTTTGCCATGCTGAGTGGCCGTGGAAACTTTCGTTCCGCTACGAGGCCGATGCGGATGTTTGTGTTACGCCTCCGGATCTGTTTCAGGAACCAGGTATCTGACGAGGTTATCGCCACCGTCTGGTAAAGGTTGCGACGCTGGATCACCTCGGTCAGCCGATTGCTCAGGATGTTCAGCCGCTGACGCGTATCCTTCTTGACCTCCAGTTGCAGGTGTTCGATGTCGTCGAACTGGTCTAGAAGGTCTTCCAGGGCTGGAATCCCTGTAGGTTTGGGCCAGGAGCTGGTGTTACGACGAGCGTCCATGGCTGCAAGTTCGGCCGCTGTATACTGGCTGATGCTGCCTTTCTGACTGGTGGTGCGGTCTACCGAAAGGTCATGCACAAGAACCGGCTTGCCGTCCTTTGAGAGCACCAGATCCAGCTCGAAATGCCGGATACCGTGCCGATGAGCATGAACAAATCCCGGGAGGGTGTTTTCCGGGGCTTCTCCCTTTGCGCCTCTGTGTCCGTAGACAATCATTCCGCTGCGTCATCCTTCAGGCGTTGATAAATGGCCTGGCGCTTCTTCCAGGTATCATGGCAAAGGCGAATATCTTCCAGGTAGGCCGGCAATTCTTGCATGAGAAGCGCCTGGGGCCCATCTACAAGCGCCTTTTCCGGTTTGGGGTGGAAGTCCACCAGCACCATGTTGGCGCCCGCTATCACGCCCTGTGCGGTGGCGTGCATGACATCCAGAATTCCGTCTGGAGACTGTTCGCGGCTGCCAACCGAGTGGGACGGGTCTACGCACACCGGCATACGGGTGAGCCGTTTTACCGCAGGCACATGGGCAAAATCCACCATGTTCCGATGCGGCTGCCCAGCTTCGGTTTTCATGCCTCTCAGGCAGAAAATAACATTCGCGTTGCCCTCGCTGGCGAGGTACTCCGCGGCGTTGAGGGATTCGTTCAGGGTAATCCCGAAGCCGCGCTTGAGGAGTACCGGATAGGTGCTCTGGCGGCCGATGGCCTTCAGCAGTTCGAAGTTCTGGGTGTTTCGGGTACCGACCTGCAGCATGACGCCGGTGGGTCTGCCCAGTTTCTCCAGGCAGGTGTCGATTTCCTCGATGTGGCTCTCGTGGGTGATCTCCATGGCGATCACCTTGATACCGTGCTTTCCCGCCTTCTCGAACACCCAGGGCAGGCAGCCCTTGCCGTGCCCCTGGAACGAGTAGGGGTTGGTGCGCGGCTTGTAGGCGCCCATCCGGGTGCAGACTTCGCCGTTGTCCTCAAGGGCCTGCATCATCATTTCGACGTGCTCGGGCACATCGACCGCGCAAAGGCCGGCAAAAATGTTCAGATTGGACTGGTTGAACTCGACACCGTTGTAGGTGAAACCGCTTTGCCGGCGATCATCCCGGTGACGGCCCAGAATACGGTAGTCTTCCGAGATACGAATCGCCCGTTCAACCGCTGGCAAGGCCTCGATCTCTTCCTTGTTCAGGGGTTTGGTGTCCCCGAGCAGATAGATTTCAGTCAACCTCTGGGTGGCACCCTGGACCTCGTGAACCCGAACCGTGACGTTCGGAAGATTCTCGAGGTAGTGCATGGTCTGCCTGTATTCCTCGCTTTCCAGGGAGGTATTGGGATGAAGAATCGCTAGCATGCTGTCTCCTTTCAAGAACCGGCGTCTTGCGCCCGGTGCCGCGCCTGCATGAACTCCCGGTGATTAAGATGCAGCAGGTCTGCCATGCGGCGAATAAGATGTTCTTCGTACTTGTCGATGCGACCGTCGGCAAAAGCCACGCGCCAGATACTTTCAAGCAGGGCCTGCTTGCCTTCCTGGTCGAGGTGCTCGTTGATCTGGCCGGTAAATTCGTAGAGTGATGTGGCATCGTCTGCGTGGTTCAGGGCATCCTGCAGAATTTCCTCTGCTTCGGCCCGGGTGACCTGGTGCGCTTTCACAGCCCCGTCGACAATGGCCTGTAGCTCGCGTTCGTCCTCGTGCTGGTCGATCCGTGAAACCTGAACCATCAACGCGGTTGCAGCCACGGCCAGTTGGTGAGAATCCGGTTTCTCGCTCTCAGCTTCCGGTGCCGCAAAGAGTTTTTTCAGGCTCTCGATCATGATCGGACAATCCCACTCCTGTGTTTGGTTTCAGGCCCGGTTTCAGGCGGCCCTGGCGAGCTGCCGAACCCGGTTTTCCAGCTCTATCTGGTCGGCTGTGAACCGGCGAATGCCATCGGCCAGCTTTTCGGTCGCCATGGCGTCCTCGTTGGACTCCCAACGGAACAGCCTTTCATCAATGGTGCCAAACTGATCCGGTGAGCTGGCGGTATCAGCCACCAGACGACGAGGCAGGTCGCCCTGGTCGTCCTGCAACTCCTGCAGCAGGGCCGGGCTGATGGTCAGGCGGTCGCAACCGGCCAGCATCTCGATTTCGCCGGTATTTCTGAAGCTGGCGCCCATCACTACCGTCTTGAAGCCGTTGGCTTTGTAGTAATTGTAGATGCGAGAGACGGACAGCACCCCGGGGTCTTCCGCCGCCGGGAAGCTGTCGCGGCCCGTGCTGGCCAGGTGCCAGTCCAGAATACGACCAACGAACGGAGAGATCAGGAAGGCACCGGCCTGGGCGCAGGCGGCCGCCTGGATGAAGGAAAACAGGAGTGTCAGGTTGCAGCGAATGCCTTCCTTCTCCAGTTGCTCGGCAGCCCGGATACCTTCCCAGGTGGAAGCAATCTTGATCAGCACGCGACTGGTATCGACGCCCTGTTTGTCGTATAGCTCAATCAGGCGGCGGGCTCGCTCCAGCGTGCCGGCGGTATCGAAGGACAACCGGGCGTCGACCTCGGTGGATACCACACCGGGAATCAGGTTCAGGATTTCCCGGCCAGCGAGCACGGCCAGCATATCGGTGGCCATGGTTAACTGCTCGGCGTCTGAGCCGCCATGGCGGCGGGCTTCCGTCACAGCCTTGTCCAACATGGGACGATAAGCATCGGAAGCGGCCGCCTTGAGGAGCAGGGATGGGTTGGTGGTGGCATCTTCCGGCCGCCACTTTGCAATGGCTTCGATATCGCCGGTATCCGCCACTACCGTGGTCATGGTTTTCAGTTGGTCGAGCTTGCTGGTCATTCGTCCTGTCGTCCCGGTTGATCTGTTATTGGTGCGCCCGAATCCCGGGCGCTGGCTATACGCCTACAATAACGGGCTGCTCTGACAGGAACAAGACAACAAAAGGTATGGGGGCAATTGCCTGCGGTTAAGCTTCGGCAATCTCCGGCATTGACGGTTCACGCACCTTTTCCAGCGCGGTCTCGATAACTTCCAGGCCTGCGCCGGTTTTATGGGCGTTCTCACTGATGTAGCGACGGAACTGCCGGCCACCGGGCTGGCCGTGGAACAGGCCCAGCAGGTGTCGGGACATGTGGGTGAGGTATACGCCCCGCTCGAGTTCGCTCTGGATGAACGGAAGCATGGCCCGAAGCGCCTGATGCCGGGTTTCCACCGGCGCTGCCTCCCCGAAAAACTCCGGATCGACACCTGCCAGCAGCCAGGGGTTGTGGTAGGCCTCCCGGCCCAGCATCACGCCGTCGGTATGCCGCAGGTGCTCGTGGCATTCATCGAAGGTCTTTATACCGCCGTTGATGATGATCTCCAGGTGCGGGTATTTCGCTTTCAGCCGATATACCCAATCGTATTTGAGCGGTGGGACTTCACGGTTTTCCTTGGGGCTCAGGCCTTCAAGGATCGCGATTCGGGCATGCACGATAAACGTCCGGCAACCCGCATCAGACACTTTTTCCACGAACTCGCAGAGATCGTCCCAGGACTCCCGGCCATCAATACCGATCCGATGCTTCACAGTGACCGGCAGGTCGGTTGCCTCAATCATGGCCCGAACGCCCTCCGCCACCTTGTCGGGGTGGCCCATCAGACAGGCGCCAATCATGTTGTTCTGCACCCGATCGCTGGGGCAACCGACGTTCAGGTTAACCTCATCAAACCCGTATTGCTGGGCCAGCCCGGCGCAGTGCGCCAGTTCGCCGGCGTCACTGCCGCCAAGCTGAAGGGCCAATGGGTATTCGGCCTCATCGTGGCGCAGAAAACGTGCGGTATCACCGTGGATCAACGCCCCGGTGGTGACCATCTCGGTGTAGAGCAGGGTGTTCCGGCTGAGCTGGCGCGCCAGATAACGGTAGTGGCTGGTGGTCCAATCCATCATCGGGGCCACGCAGAAGCGGCGGGAGAGGCCAGAGTTGTGCAGCATGGTTTCCTGAGATGGTATTCCAGACATTGCGATACCTGTTGTCGACAAAAAACGGGTTATAAAAGTACGACGCTGAAAACAAGAGTCGTAGTTTAACAGGCATTGGTTTCCGATTTCCGTAAGGCTTTGGCGAAATCTATAACGGGCTTCAGGCAGCGCGTTTCAAATAGTTGCGGAGAAAATTGAAATAGATTAGAGCGTCTCTAGTGGAGAACAGCTGGGGCTTGAATCCACCATAAAGTTTGTTGATGTAATTGCCCGGAACCTCGGGAAGCTTCGCGAGAGCCATTGCCCAATCGTCAAACTGGTGATGATCGATTTGCTCGTACTGGATCAGCCGAACATCCTGGTGGCGAGGATCGGCAGTGATGCCAAGATAGAGTCTGTTGACGGCATCTTCCTCACCTTCCAAAACCTGCATGAAATTGAATTGATCATAAGCCAGCAAGCCGGTGATGCCGTCCCGCTCGTTTCTTTTGATGGATTCCGCGAGGATGTCGTCTAGATCGGATTCCTGCAGATGTGAAGAAACGCTGCTGAAATAGATAAGCCTGCAAAGTCTGGGCTTTGATGCGTCCATAGCAAAAAACCTCCCTGAAGGAGAAGCACTCCTTCTGCTATGATTTCATGCTTCTTTAACTGTACTCCCATAAAACCCAAGTTAACAACCTTGCCCTGGAGTTTGAACGTATGCCCCTGATGGTGCAGGCTCTGCTGCCGGTATTTGTCCTGATCATGCTCGGGCATGTGTTCCGCCGCATTGACTTTCCCGGTGGCGATTTCTGGCCCCAGGCGGAGCGGTTTACCTACTACGTACTGTTCCCGGCCATGCTGGTCTTCAAGCTGGGGCAGGCCAGGCTGCCGGCTTCCGCTTATGGTGACATTGCATTGCTCATCGGCGCCATGCTGATCGCGATGACGCTGATCCTGGCGATTGCCCAAGGGTTCTGGCGCTGGTCCGGCCCCGTTTTTTCTTCGGTTTACCAGGGGGCTATCCGGTTCAATTCCTACGTGGGCCTGGCGGCTGGTGGCATGCTGCTCGGCGATCAGGGCCTTTCCCTCACGGCGATTGCGGTTGCCATCATGGTGCCGTTGCTGAATCTGCTGTGCATACTGATGTTTTCTCTGGTGGCCACGGAAGGGCCGGTGAGGTTAGTGCCAGTATTCAAGGCGATTGTGACCAATCCTCTCATAGTGGGCTCAGTGATTGGCGTGGTCTGGAGTTTCTTCGAAATCGGATTTCATCCGCTGATCGGCGGCATTCTCGAGCCGCTAAGCAATCTGGCGTTGCCGATGGGGTTGATGACGGTTGGCGCCGGGCTTCAGCTCAAGGCCCTCAGAGGCGCTTCACTGCCGTTTATTGTTTCATCGGCGCTGAAGCTGGTCGGATTTCCGCTGATGACGGCGGGGCTGGCCTTGTTGCTGGGTCTTGAGGGGATGATGGTGCAGGTGGCCGTGCTTTTAGCGGCGCTTCCCACGGCCACCTCTGCCTACATTCTGGCTCGGCAGCTTGGTGGCGATGCCCCCTTGATGGCGGGCATCATCAGTGGCCAGACTTTGCTGGCCATCGTCACCATTCCGTTAATGCTCAGTATCCTCTGGTAGGCAGTTGAGTACCGCGTCGACAATGCTGTGCTGGAAGTTGTTGTAGCCCTGGGCCGTTGCCTCAATATCGGTGGCAAGGGGGTCCCAGGTGCTGAAGGTGACGTTCAAATTCTCCGTGATCGAACGCCACCACTGCCGGTTGAACTGCGGTTCGGTCAGCAGGCATGGGTGGTTGGCGTTGCGCAGTTTTTCCTGCACTTCCGCGATATGCCGTGCCCCCGGTGACAGCTCCGGGTTCAGGGTCAGAACGCCCTCGAGTTTGAGTTCATAGTGTTCGGCAAACCGGGTAAAGGCGTCGTGATAGGCGAACAGGCTGATGTCGTGGGCCGGTGCAAGGCGGTCGCGAATATTGGCATCGGTTTCTCGAACGCTGGCTTTGAACAGCTCGAAATTCTCGTTTAACGCGCCAGCGTCAACACCTTCCAGTTTTGAGAGAGCATCGCGGACCGTCCCGGCCATTTCGATGGCCAGTTCGGGATCCAGCCAGATGTGCGGGTCTTCGCCGTCTCCGTGATCATGGCCGTGTCCATGTCCCTCGTTGTGGTGCTCTTCCTTCTTGGACTGCTCTTCATGAGCATGGCCATGGTGATCGTCCGCGTGGTCGTCGTGGGCGTGTTCATCGTGGGTAACTTCTGCGGGTTCGTCTTCGGCATCCATGAGCGCGACCGTTCGACCACTGAATTCTTGCCCTGCCAGGAGGCGATTAAGGAAGGTTTCCATGTCGGGCCCGACCCAGAAAATCACGTCGGCGTTTTCCAGTGCCCGACGCTGGGATGGCTTCATGGTGTAGTTGTGGGGGCTGGAGCCAGGTGGAACCAGGGTGGTCGTCTGCATGTCGTCCGTTGCGATGGCGCTGACAATCAGTTCAACCGGTTTGACGGAGGTAACGATACGGGTCTCGGCTTGAAGTGCGCCGCTGATCAAAAGGGTGCCGGCACCGAGTGCCAGAGAAAGTGCTTTTCCGGGAACGCGCATGATAGATGAGATCCTGCAATGCCATTGTGTAATGTTATAATGTAACAAATTGGTGTGGGGTCGGCAAAAGAAACTTTCTACTGGCAGTCTATGGTGCGCCTGTTAACTTGCTGATCATGCGAAACCTGACGATGGCCGGTATAATGCCCGCTTTACAAAACGGCCACCGATTTTTCAGGAAGGTTTCATGACTGTACGTACCCGAATTGCTCCGTCACCCACGGGAGACCCTCACGTTGGTACCGCCTACGTGGCCCTGTTCAACCTGTGCTTTGCCCGTCAGCACGGCGGCCAGTTTATCCTGCGTATCGAAGACACCGATCAGGCTCGCAGTACCGCAGAATCCGAGCAGGACATTCTCAAGGCGCTGCGCTGGCTCGGTCTGAACTGGGATGAAGGCCCCGATGTCGGTGGTCCTCACGGCCCCTACCGCCAGTCCGAGCGCAAGCACTCCTACCGCCAGTATGCCGAGGATCTGGTCACGGCCGGGCACGCGTTTTACTGCTTCCGCACACCGGAAGAGCTCGAAGCCATTCGTGAAGAACGCAAGGCCCAGGGTCTGAATCCGGGCATCAAGGGCGATCTGGAGTTGCCCGAGGATGAAGTGAAGCGCCGCCTTGATGCAGGGGAGCCCTATGTGATTCGCATGAAAGTGCCCGATGAGGGCGTCTGCGAGATCGACGACATGCTTCGGGGCACCATTGAGATCGACTGGGCTCAGGTCGACTGCCAGATTCTGCTCAAATCTGACGGCATGCCCACCTATCACCTGGCGAATGTGGTTGATGATCACCTGATGGAAATCACCCACGTCCTGCGGGGCGAGGAGTGGATCAACTCTGCGCCCAAACACAAGCTGCTGTACCAGTATTTTGGTTGGGAGATGCCGGTGCTCTGCCACCTGCCGCTGCTGCGTAACCCGGACAAGAGCAAGCTGTCCAAACGCAAGAACCCGACCAGCATCAATTTCTATGAGCGCATGGGCTTTCTGCCGGAGGCCGTCACCAACTATCTGGGGCGCATGGGCTGGTCCATGCCGGACGAGCGGGAAAAGTTCACCCTGGATGAGATGATCGAGAACTTCGACATCCAGCGTGTGTCCCTTGGTGGCCCGGTGTTTGACGTGGAGAAGCTCCGCTGGCTGAACGGCCAGTGGCTGCGAGAAGAGCTGACTGAAGAGCAGTTCATGGAGCGCATGCGCCAGTGGTGGTTCAACGAGGATGCCCTGCGTGCTCTGGTGCCCCACATCAAGGGCAGGGCAGAGGTATTTTCGGATGTGGCGCCCATGGCTCAGTTCATGTTCTCCGGTATGCTCAACCTGAAGCCGGAAGACTTTGCCCACAACAAACTGGAGGAAGCTCAGATCAAGCGGGTTCTGCAGTTTACATTGTGGAGGCTCGAAGCCCAGAGGCATTGGAGCAAGGAAACCATCTTCGCGGACATCAAGGCCCTGGCCAAGGCCATGGAGCTGAAGATGGGTGATTTCATGTTCTCTATCTTTGTGGCGGTGGCGGGTACGCCGAATTCCTGGTCCGTGATGGATTCCATGGCGCTGCTCGGACCGGACATGACCCGTTCAAGGCTTCGGCATGCGCTGGAAGTGATGGGTGGCTTTTCCAAGAAAGAAACCAAGAAAGTGGAAAAGGAATACGCGGCTCTGGGTATTCATTGACCGCTTTGGTGAATTAATAAACGGCTTGAACAGGGATGTTCAGAAAACTGAAAAAAAGTGTGATTCAGAGGTTGACGCCCATAGGGCGGATCCTTAATATACGCAGCCGTTGAGGGGCCATAGCTCAGCTGGGAGAGCGCAACACTGGCAGTGTTGAGGTCGGCGGTTCGATCCCGCCTGGCTCCACCAATTTCTAGTCCCCTTCGTCTAGTGGCCTAGGACTCCGCCCTTTCACGGCGGCAACAGGGGTTCGAACCCCCTAGGGGACGCCAATTAGGCTTTTCGGTTTAGTCCACCGGAAAGCCATCAAAAAAACCGCCTTCGGGCGGTTTTTTTTGTGCCTGTAAACCAGGGATCAGTAGAAAAGTTCTTCTGATCCCGTTTTCAGGACTTCAATCAACGCTCCGCAATGGCCCCTTTGCCAACACCTTCATAGGCCTTCACCCGGATGGTGTCTGTCGCAAACTCCACCTTGAGCTTGTCAGCCACGTGGGCGGCAATCAGCTCTACCGTCGTGTCGGTATCCAGCATGTACACGCGCTCCTCTGGCAGGGTCAGCGCAAACTCGCCCTGGTTGGCTTCGTATTCGAAGGTCACATAGCGAACGCCGTCTTCACCTACATGCCGACGCACCACATCTTCTTCGGAACCCACGTAGATGTCGCGCCAGAGTTTCGCCCAGCGGCGTTCCAGGTTGTAATCGCGATGCCCGTTACGGTCGATACGGATCGGCGAGCGGTGACCGTGGGCGATGCGCTGGCAGTTGCCCAGGTGTTTCTTCAGGCCGTGCACGTAGTGATAGTAGGCGCCGTCGATTTCTTCTTCCCGGAGGTTGATCTCCACGGAAATGACATTGGCGGGAAGCACCGCCTTGATTTCCTGTTCCAGCAGCGAGGCAACAGCTGATGGCACAACCCGGTCGGCGGACAGCCAGACGATGGCTTCGTCCGGCGACCGGTGAGTGATCTGGCTGCCATCGGTCAGCGACCAGTTGAAGGTGTCTGGCTCTTCCTCGTTCCATGACAATCCGTGGTAACCTCGGGGAATGACCAGGCGATGGTCCACTCGCTCATCAATGACCCGTTTGATGGTGCGTTTTACGTTGCTGAAGTCGAACACCATGCCCTGTTCGTCCAGCTCCCCGCCAAGCACCACATCCGCAATCCAGCTTTCACCCACCAACCCCCGGGTCGGGTCGAGGTAAGCGAAATCGATAACGGTCAGGTTGTCTACAAACAGATGGTTCATCAAATTTCCAGGCGGGTATGATTGATTGATGGCGGAATTCTAGCAAAAATCATCGAATACAGCAGTCTGGCGGATTCCCCGGGCTCCATTTCTTACTGTACGGGTTTCATCATCTTAAACTTCGACAAGCTCAACGATCAGCAATTCCCGGTACTGGTACTGGCTGCCGGTGCCTCCAGCCGCCTTGGCCGGCCCAAAGCCCTGTTGCCTCTGGGCCCCCGGGATCCGGAGGTAACCGATTCCCGCAACCGTATTCTCCTGGATGCAGCCATTGGCCAGGGCCGAGTATTGAGCCCGGACGTCCGGGTTGTGTGCGGTGCCTGGTACCCCTTGATCCGCTTTCGTTGCCGACGCCAACCATCGTTATGGCTGAGAGCGCCGGATTGGCAGCATGGGATTTCAGCGTCGCTGTCTGCAGGGCTTCGAAGCCTGGGGCCCGCTGCGAAAGGGGCTTTCGTTCTGGTGGCGGACCAACCGTTATTGGATCTGAATGCCCTTGAGGCTTTTGGCAAGGCGGCGCGCTATGTGCCGGATCAGCCGATTGCCGCAGATTATGGGGGGAGGCCGGGCGTGCCTGCCTACCTTCCACGCTGGCTCTGGCCTCTGGTGCTTGATCTGGAGGGGGATAAGGGCGCTGGGCAGCTGCTGGCAGAGATGCGGGCCACCCGGGTCGATATTCCGGGGGTCCACGACGATGTGGACACCCCGGCAGACTGGCGCAGAATCCGGGCGCTGCTTAGCCGAAAAGGCCTGACAGCCAGGCAATCCCGACGCTGAAGATCCCGAGGCTTACGGCAAGACCAATGGTGTAGACTCGAGAGGCTGCAGAACGCTGTTGGGCAACGAACAGATCGATTGTCCGCTGGGCGATGTCTTCAGCGGTTTCCCGGGAAATTTCGTGGGCCTGCTGAATGGCCTCGGATTGAAGGGTCTGCCAGAACTCGGTATCGATCGTCTGAACGCTGGTGATGTGATCTTTCAGCTCAGCCATATGATCGCTGGTAAAGCCGGAATTCTTTTTCAGCTCCTTCTTGAGAACTGCCAGCTCGCTGCCGAGGTTGAGATTGACTTCGGCGGCGACGTCGTCGCGCAGGCTTCTGGTTCGCTCCTCGACCATTTCAGTCACTGCGTTCAGGCGCTCCTCGATAGCCGCGTCCTGCTTGCTGCGAGACTCGTCCAGCGCGCGCTTCAGGTGGTCGAACTGTTCATCAAAGAGCGAGCTGAGCAGTTCATGCAGCCGATTGTTGATGTGGGTTTTGACCGCAGAACGGGCAATCTGCTCGATAAGCTCGCTGGTCAGGGGAACCACGTTGGCCTGAGGGTTACCACGACCGGCGGAATCGCCTGTTTTGGGAGACAGTTCCACCGAAGCATCCGCCGGGACGTTCAGTAATTCATCCTCGTCGACGTAGGCGGACGCTGATTCAGTGGGCGGTTCTGGCAGGGTTCCCCCTGTGACATCGCTGGCCAGTTGGTCCAGAACTTCTTTGAGTCCTTCGGTTTGTGGCGGCTTGGTAAGGATGTTGTAGACACCAAAGTTTCGCGCCTCTTCCATAAACGAGGACGATTTCTTGGATGTGCACATGATGATGGGAATGCTGGCGGTCTCCGGATTGCCCTTGATGGCCTTGGTGGCCTCAACGCCATTCATTCCGGGCATCAGATGGTCCATGAAGATGACATCCGGGCGGCCATGGCTGTTGAGGAAATCCAGGGCCTCTTCGGCCGAGCCAGCCATGTTGACTTCCATATCGCGACTCTCCAGCAGTTTGCTCAGGGCAAATCGTGCCACCTTGGAGTCATCTACCAGCAGAGCGTTTTTGATCGCCATGTCACTACCTCAATCGTTTACTGCAAACGCGTTTGTTATCGGGCTGCCGGGATTACCAGCCTTCCAGTTTCGGGCACTCTGTGGCCCGGTAGCTCTTGTCCCGATAACAGACACCGGGTTCAGTGGTTCGGGCAGTGAAAATCTCCCCTGCCGCCGTGGTCAGGCGCACCTGTCCGTAAGGCTCGCCATGACGGAAAGTGGCTTCGATTGAACTGCCGTTGGGGTTTTTCAGCAAACCCCTGCCATGAAACTTCCCTTCGATGTACTGACCTTCGTATTTCTTGCCACTGGCGAAGACCTCGGTTCCTGTGCCGTGGAAAGCGCCGTTGGAAAATTCGCCTTCGTAGTGCCTTCCATCGGGGTAGGTCAGTGTGCCACTGCCATGAAATTCGTTGTTCCGGAATCCGCCCACATAGAGCATGCCGTCCGCAGTGGTCAGGGAACCGTGGCCATTGAGTTGCCCGTCCTGCCAGTGTCCGGTCAGTATGTCTCCGTTTGCCAATGTCAGGGTGCCTTTGCCATTGAACTGGTCGGTCCGGAATTCTCCTGAGTACCTGGACCCGTCAGCGCTGCGCCATTCGCCTTCGCCCTCGCGTTGTCCGGCAGCCCAGTCTCCCTCGTAGCGGCTGCCGTCTGGATACCAGGCGGTGCCCTGACCGTGGAATTCACCGTCCACGAAGTGGCCTTCGTAGCGCAGGCCGTCCGCATCCTGATAGGTGCCGTCACCGGTTTTCACGCCGCCGACCCAGGTCCCGCCCCGGAAATTTACCGTGGTAAAGGCTTCCAGTTCGCCCACCAGGGTCATCTCGTTGCCGGCTTCAAGGGCCACCGTGCGATTCCAGGGCTTGAAGCCGGGCTTGCTGATAGTGACCTCATACCGGCCCGGGTCCAGCTCCAGGTCCAGGCGAGTGGCGCCGTATTGCTTTCCGTTTATCGTCACCTGATCGCCGACCACATTGGAGCGGAGCACCAGCAGAGCCTGCGTTGGTCGCTCTGGCTGCTGTTGTTTTGCCAGTTTTTCCCGGGTTGCCTTGGCTGTGTCAGTCCGGGTTGCCATGGCTGCCGGCGGTTCAGCCACTGCCAGAACCTCCGGATTCTCAGGCATGGGCGGAATGGTGAACGGGGTGGCGTCGACCACGGGCGCGTTGGATTGCTGGGGAGCTGGCTCCGGTATGGTGGGCGCCGTGGCGGCAGGTTCAGGCGGCGCGCTGATCTCTGATTCATCAGGGCCGGATGTGATCACCTGCTCGACGGCGGGTGGCTCGAAGGTTTCCGTCATTCGAAGGTCATCCCGCACGGATGCGAACCCGGCGGTAACCAACAGCATAAGTGCCAGGGCATTTATGAACAGAAGCGGTCTGAAATCGACCATGACGGAACCTCGTGATCCTGCATTCTTGGAATTCTGTCTACCGCTTCATCTTACCCAGTGACTGCAACACTATGTAACAGAAAGTGTCCGGCAGTTACCGAGAATGCAGGCCAAATCACACTTTATCCGGAAGCTGATCATGGTTGAGTTGTTCCCATGATCTCATGTACACGTCGGCTTCGTATTCATAGGGTGATTTGAAGGGGGTCAGCACGAAGTCAAATACCAGGAAGAAGAACCCGATGGAGGCCCAGGCGATGACCAGTGTACTGATGGTGGTCGCTTGCACCTCTGGATTGGAATCAACGAAATCCTGCAACAGTGGGATCAGATCTGAAGCCAGCACAACGGGATTGAAGCTGGCCATCACAAATGGAACCCAGAAAGCGATAAAAACCGGGAAAAATCCAAAAGACCAGAGCAGGCGACGCAGCAGGTATATGGCAACTTCCCGCCAGAAGCGCTGTCTGATTTCCGGTACCTTCCGGATCCGGTCAAGGTAATTTCGTCGTTCTGCCCAATAAGCGGCGACTTCCGGAGCGTCAACTGCCTTTGTCTGAGGAGCGGGAGTTGTCATGGACGGCGAGGTACCCTTTAGCTACTGGAGTGATGCATGATAAGCGATACTACGTGTTACCCTACAATTCTCCAATTGTTTAAAGACAGGATAGTTTGAATGGCTGCAGTGATCGACAACGCAACCCATCCGGCCTTTGAGAAGCTTCGCAGTCACCGGATCGACACGCTCAACCTTGCGGTTGAGGAGTATCGTCACAGGAAAACCGGCGCCCGGCACCTGCACCTGGCCGCAGATAACGACGAGAACGTATTTTTCGTGGCGCTTCGAACCTTCCCGATGGATTCCACCGGCGTTGCTCACATTCTCGAGCATACCGCGCTTTGCGGCAGTGAGCGTTTTCCGGTTCGCGACCCATTCTTCATGATGATCCGGCGGTCGCTGAACACCTTCATGAATGCCTTTACCAGCAGCGACTGGACTGCCTATCCGTTCGCCAGCATGAACCGGAAAGACTTCGACAATCTGCTGTCGGTCTACCTCGATTGCGTGTTTTTCTCCAAGCTTGACCCACTGGATTTTGCCCAGGAGGGTCACCGCCTGGAATTCGACAAACCCGAGGATCCCTCGACCGATCTGGTCTATCGGGGCGTTGTCTACAACGAGATGAAAGGCGCGATGAGTTCGCCGACCTCCCAGCTGTGGCAGAACCTGAGCAGCCATCTGTTCCCGACCACGACCTATCACTACAACAGTGGTGGTGAGCCGGACCACATCGTTGACCTCAGTTACGACGACCTGCTTCAGTTCTATCGCCATCATTACCACCCCAGTAATGCGATATTTGCCACGTACGGCAATATCCCGGCCCATGAGCATCATGAAAAGTTTGAAGAGCTGGCACTGAAACGTTTTGACCGACTGGATATTGATCTGCCGGTCCGCGACGAGAAGCGCATGTTTGCGCCCGTTCGTGTGGAGCAGGGCTACGCCGTGAACGAGGGTGAGGGTACCGACAACAAGACCCACATCGTGGTGGGGTGGCTTCTGGGCCATAGCTTTGATCTTCAGGAGAACCTGGAGGGGCAGCTGTTGTCCGCCGTTCTGCTTGAAAACAGTGCCTCGCCGCTGATGCGGGCCCTGGAAACCACAGATCTGGGGCATGCACCGTCGCCCATGTGCGGGCTGGAAGATTCCAACCGTGAGATGACCTTTGTCTGCGGCATCGAAGGCAGCGAACCCGACAAGCACAAGGATCTGGAAGCGCTGCTCGAATCCACGCTTCTGAAGGTGGTGGAGGAGGGCGTCAGCGAGGAACGTCTCGAGGCCATCCTGCATCAGCTCGAACTGCACCAGCGGGAAATCGCTGGTGACCAGTTCCCATACGGACTGCAACTGATCATGAGCGCCATCGCACCCATGGTGCACGGTGGTGATCCTGTCGAACTGCTTGACCTGGAGCCGGTGCTGGCAACGCTCCGGGAGAAAATTCGGGATCCGCAGTATGTGCCAAACCTGATCCGCCGCAAGCTACTGGAGAACCCACACCGGGTCACTTTGACCCTGCGACCGGACGAAAAGCTCGAGTCCCGCCGGCAGGAGGCTATCCGTGAAGCCTTGGCCCGTCGCAAGGCCGAGCTGACCGACGAAGAAGTCCGGATGATCGTGGATCGGGCCAAGGCTCTGGAAGAGCGCCAGATGCACAAGGATGACGATTCCATCCTGCCAAAAGTGGATCTGTCCGACGTGCCCCTGCAGATGCCAGAGCCGGAAGGGCGTTATGACGGCGATATCTCGGCGACGGTTTATGCCCGTGGCACCAACGGTCTGGTATACGAACAGATTATTGTCCCGGTTCCGGCTCTGACAGAAGAAGAGCTTCTGCTGGTGCCTTATTACACCACCCTGATTTCCGAAGTGGGCTGTGGTGATCTGGACTACCTGCAGATGCAGGATCGTATTTCTGCGGAATCCGGTGGTATCGGGGCGGCGTTCAGCGCCAAAGGCCGTATTGATGATGTTCAGGATTTGTCCGGATACATCATCTTTAATGGCAAGGCGCTGGCCCGTAACCGCAGTGAGTTGACCCGTCTTCTGCGGGATGTCTACACCAGCGCCCGCTTTGACGAGAAAGAACGGATCCGGGAAATTATTGCCCAGATTCGGGCTCGTCGAGAGCAGGCGGTGACCGGCAGTGGTCATGCGCTGGCCATGGGCGCGGCGTCTCAGGGCATGAGCCCGGGAGCCTGGCTGTCTTTCCGGCTCGGTGGTCTTGCCGGTATTCGCGGTACCAAGCAGCTGGATCAGGCCCTGAAGGATCCGGAGGAGCTGGCGGCTCTGTGTGACGGACTGTCTGCGTTGCATGAGAAAATTCGCAACCAAGGGCGTGAGTTCCTGGTGATCGGTGAGGACGAGCAGCTTCCGGCGATGGTTGATGACCTGAAGTCCTGCTGGCGCGATGCTTCCGAAGCAGCCGTTTCTGACTGGAAAATGGAGTCGGTCAATTACACAACCCGCGAGGCGTGGCTGACCTCTACCCAGGTCAACTTCTGTTCCAAAGCCTACAGCACGGTAGCGGTGGACCATCCGGATGCGGCGGCACTGACCGTGCTTGGTGGTTTCCTGCGCAACGGTTATTTACACCGTGCCATCCGTGAAAAGGGCGGTGCTTACGGTGGTGGTGCTGGCCAGGACAGCGTGAATGGTACCTTCCGGTTCTTCTCCTACCGGGATCCGCGCCTGGAGGAAACGTTGGACGATTTCGATGCGGCCCTGGCGTGGTTGCAGGACAACGACCATGATTATCAGGAGCTTGAAGAGTCGATTCTTGGTGTGATTGGCCAACTCGACAGGCCCCGGTCCCCGGCCGGTGCGGCTCGGCATGCTTTCCACAACAAGCTGTTTGGCCGCACCCTGGAACAGCGGGCGAGGTTCCGGGAGCGAGTGCTGTCGGTCACACTGGATGACCTGAAGCGCGTGGCCAGAACCTGGCTGGTGCCCGAAAAAGCCAGTACCGCAGTGGTAACCAGCCCGGAGAATCGGGCCAGGGCCGAGAAACTTGGGTTGGCTATCGAAGAACTCTAGAGCCCGGATTCACAAAAAGGCGCTATGAAAAAGGGGTCAGATGAAATGTTCATCTGACCCCTTTCACATCTGACCCCTTTTCAGTTACCCGGTCATTTCCCTGACGCCCTGCGATGTTTAGCGGTGTCTTTTCAGCCCGGTTGTTACCATGATTCGGGTGGAGATTTCCTCTACGGAATAGGCCGTGGTGTTCAAGTAGGGAATCCGCTCACGCTTGTACATCAACTCGATTTCCTCGATTTCGTGCATGCACTGCTTGATGGAGGAGTAGCGGGAGTTTGGCCGGCGCTCGTTGCGGATGGTCGCCAGACGTTCCGGATCAATGGTCAGCCCAAAGATCTTCTCTTTATGAGGCTTGAGTGCTTTGGGGATCTGTTGGTCTGCCAGATCTTCTTCCGTAATCGGATAGTTTGCCGCCTTCACGCCATATTGCAGGGCCAGATAGAGGCAGGTGGGTGTTTTCCCGCTACGGGAGGCACCCACGAGGATCAGATCGGCTTCATCGTAATGCCGGGTGCGCGCGCCGTCGTCGTTATCCAGAGCAAAGTTGACCGCATTGATCCTGCGCTCGTAACTTCCTTCATTGTTGATGGCATGGGATTTACCCACGGTATATGAGGAAGAGGACTGCAACTCTTCCTCCATGGGTTTGAGAAAGGTCCCGAAAATATCCACCATGAAGCCTTCGGCGGTGGCGATGATTTCCCGGATATCGCTATTTACAATGGTGTCGAACACCAGCGGGCGTGCGCCATCGGTCTCGGCCGCCTTGTTGATCCGTTTGACCATTTCCCGGGCTTTTTCTTCGTCCGCAATATAGGGAACGGTGACCCGTTCGAATTCGATTTTTTCGAATTGGGCCAGAAGGCTGTGCCCCAGTGCTTCGGCTGTCAGGCCGGTGCCATCAGAAATGAAAAAAGCAGTGCGTTTCATGCTGTATCGTCCGGTTCCATGGTTCCTTGATTCCTGGCCTGGTGGCCTAGGTAATTTCCGCAGGTTACAGTATCATACACGCCAAGTTCGAGACTCCGCAGTGGATATTGCCTACTTTTACCGCTGGCCCGATTTTGCTCTTAGCTTCACAGACTCAAGGGAGACATGCTTTGGAAGATTACATTATCTGGTTTGATCACCTGGGAATGTCCGATGTCGATCGGGTAGGCGGTAAGAACGCCTCACTCGGCGAAATGATCAGTAATCTCGCCAACGCAGGTGTTACCGTTCCGGGTGGTTTTGCCACTACAGCGCACGCCTATCGCGAATTTCTCGCCACGGACGGATTGAAGGAGCGGATCGACAATGCTCTGGACGCTCTGGATATCAATGACGTAAACGAGCTGGCCCGGGTAGGTGCGCAGATTCGCCAGTGGATCATCGAGACACCATTCCCGGACGTTCTGGAAAATGCCCTGAAGGAATCGTTCGCCGCCCTGCAGGATGGCAATGAACACATGGCGGTTGCGGTTCGCTCCTCTGCCACCGCGGAAGACCTGCCGGACGCGTCATTCGCCGGTCAGCAGGAAACCTTCCTGAACGTGGTGGGCCTTGAGCAGGTTCGCACTTCTGTGAAGGAAGTGTTTGCCTCGTTGTTCAATGACCGCGCTATTTCCTACCGCGTACATCACGGTTTTGACCACAAAATGGTCGCGCTTTCAGCTGGCATCCAGAAAATGGTGCGCAGTGAAACGGCAGCCAGCGGCGTTATGTTTACCCTCGACACCGAATCCGGCTTCCGCGACGTGGTGTTCGTGACCGCTTCCTACGGCCTGGGTGAGACGGTCGTTCAGGGCGCTGTGAACCCGGATGAATTCTACGTACACAAGCCGACACTGGAAGCGGACCGTCCGGCTGTGCTTCGCCGCAATCTGGGCAGCAAAGCCATCAAGATGGTCTACCACACCAAGCCCGGCGAGGGAGAATTCGTTGAAACCGTCAAGGTGGAGCAGGAAGAGCGCAACCGCTTCTGCATCACCGATGCCGAGGTGGAAGACCTGGCGCGCCAGGCGATGATCATCGAGAAGCACTACCAGCGTCCGATGGACATCGAGTGGGCCAAAGATGGGGACGACGGCAAGATCTATATCGTTCAGGCCCGCCCTGAGACGGTGAAAAGTCGTGCCTCAGCCAACGTAATGGAGCGTTATCTCCTCAAAGAGACCGGCAAGGTTCTGGTCGAAGGCCGGAGTATCGGCCACAAGATTGGTAGCGGTCCCGTGAAGATCATTACCAGCATCAAGGAAATGGATCGTGTTCAGGCCGGCGATGTGCTGGTCACCGACATGACCGACCCGGATTGGGAGCCGGTCATGAAACGGGCCTCCGCCATCGTGACTGATCGTGGTGGTCGTACCTGCCACGCGGCGATCATTGCCCGCGAGCTTGGCATTCCTGCCGTGGTCGGTTGCGGCGATGCCACCGAGTTGTTGACCGATGGGCAGGAAGTCACTGTTTCCTGCGCCGAAGGTGATACCGGTATGATCTATGAGGGTGCACTGGACTTCGAGCTGCGGGAAAACACCGTGGACTCCATGCCCAACATACCGTTCAAGATCATGATGAACGTGGGCAACCCGGACCGGGCCTTTGATTTCCAGGCGCTGCCGAATGAGGGCGTCGGCCTGGCACGGCTGGAGTTCATCATCAACCGTATGATCGGCGTTCACCCCAAGGCACTGCTGAACTTCGACGGGCTGCCGCGGGATATCAAGCAGACGGTCGAGAAGCGCATCTCCGGCTACAGTTCCCCGGTGGATTTCTACGTCGATAAATTGGTCGAAGGCATCTCCACGCTGGCCGCTGCGTTCGCGCCCAAGAAGGTGATCGTGCGTCTGTCGGATTTCAAATCCAACGAATACGCCAACCTGATCGGCGGTACCCTCTACGAGCCGGACGAAGAAAACCCGATGCTCGGGTTCCGGGGCGCCTCCCGGTACATCTCTGACACTTTCCGGGACTGCTTCGAGCTGGAATGCCGCGCGCTGAAGAAAGTGCGCAACGAGATGGGCCTGACTAACGTGGAAGTCATGGTTCCGTTTGTTCGCACGGTGGGTGAAGCAGAGCAGGTTGTGAATCTGCTGGCGGAGAACGGACTCAGGCGCGGTGACAACGGCCTGCGAGTGATCATGATGTGCGAGCTGCCGGCCAACGCGCTGTTGGCGGATCAGTTCCTTGAGCACTTTGACGGCTTCTCCATCGGCTCCAATGACCTGACCCAGCTGACACTGGGCCTGGACAGGGATTCGGGCATCATCGCGCACCTGTTTGATGAGCGTAACGATGCCGTCAAGGCCCTGTTGTCCAACGCCATTCAGGCCTGCAAGAAGGCAGGCAAGTACATTGGTATCTGCGGGCAGGGGCCATCGGATCATCCGGATCTTGCCAAATGGTTGATGGATCAGGGCATTGATACGGTGTCACTGAACCCGGATTCGGTGCTGGATACCTGGTTCTTCCTGGCTGACGAAAAAATCGACTGAGTTTATTTCCAGGATAAGGAGAGCGACAACGTGACGACGATAATTACCCCGGACCTGTGCGACGAATTTCCGGAAGTGCAGGTTGTAGAGCCCGGTTTCAACAACTACGGCGGCAACAAGGCTTATGGCGGTGAGATTGTCACCGTGAAGTGCTTCGAAGATAACTCCGTGGTGAAAGAGCAGGTTGGCCAACCCGGAAACGGTCGTGTGATGGTGGTGGACGGTGGCGCTTCAAAGCGTCACGCACTGCTGGGTGACATGCTCGCAGAGAAAGCGGCGAGCAACGGGTGGGCCGGCCTTATTATCTATGGTTGCGTACGCGACGTGGATGAGATTGGCAACACCGCCCTGGGTGTTCAGGCCCTTGGTACCCATCCCAGAAAGAGTGAGAAGCGTGGCCTGGGAGACCTGAATGTTCCGGTCACTTTCCACGGCGTTACCTTCCACCCCGGGCACTATGTCTATGCCGACAACAACGGCATTATCGTCTCGGAAAAGCCTCTGGTTTGAGGCTTCTGCGGGCACAGACAAAAACGGCGGCCAATGGCCGCCGTTTTTCGTTGTGCGCCAGGCATGGCGCGTAGCGCCTTGACGGCGCTGTTCCGGTCCAGGTGGTGCTGACCGGATGACTTGGGGGTGTAAGTCCCCTGTGGGCCCGGCAAGGGGAACCACTAGC
>Ga0189285_100041_pt1 | contig 122840 bp, 108 predicted proteins | sample GEYOminimetaG_FD_130315 | JGI IMG/M metagenome (GOLD analysis project Ga0189285, IMG submission 130315) | Marine microbial communities from the Costa Rica Dome - GEYO mini metaG | ecosystem: Environmental > Aquatic > Marine > Oceanic > Photic zone | place: Costa Rica: the Eastern Pacific... | reverse complement strand
CGCGGACCGCCGCGATAAGGCCTTTGACGCTTTCGCCGAGTTGATATTGAAGAAGGCGGAAACCTTCGATGATCTGATTGGTCAAGCGGATGATCTGAAAGAGCGAACCGATGCAGCCATAAAGGCGGCAGACACCGCAGAAGAGGTGGCCGCTATTCTCGAAGCCTCTGAGGCGGAAGCGGCGGCGGCGCTGAAACAGTGGCTCTCGGCGGCTTAGATTATGCCCCGCAACTCCTATACGGCCTTGCGACAGGACATCCGCTCCGGTGATCTGATTGCCTTCCGGGGCAACGGTCCGGTGTCGCGGCTCATTCGCCACGTCACGGGCGGGCGGCATACCCATGTTGGTGTGGCGTTCTGGTGGCACGATGGTTTGTTTCTGTTCGAGGCTCGCGAAGGTGTGGGGGTGCAGATCCGTCCATGTTCAAACCTCCTCCCGTTCGACTGGATCGAAACGGGACTTGAATGGACCGAGCAGGCAGAACAGTTCGCATTCGCCCAACGAGGCAAGCCTTATTCCTACCTTGATGCCATCCGCGCCGGTCTTGGCTTCAAGCTCGGGGGTGGTGGCTATATCTGCTCAGAATACGCCGCTGAAATCCAGTGGAAGTGCAATGGAGCTGATCCGCTCATTCCAAGGGCGACGCCTTCAGACCTCGTTGATTTTTGGCTGGATCAGGGAGCGCCTATCCGGGCACTAAAGTGATATGGCTTGTAACTTTTTGTACAATCTCCAGTTTGGTAGAAAAAATACATCAATAAACGACTGGTTAGTAGTGAATAAAAGCAATGTAAATCCTCGGCCGATTTTTTCGAACCAGCGCGATACCTTCGTTACCGTATAGTGGGCCAGTCTTTTGTGTCCTGCACCTCCAGATACTATCCCCTTTCTGCATTTCCTTGTAAATCGGTGATAGACCAGCTCTCAATGTTTCTAGGTTTCTCAGTTGTGAGAGTAGATCTTCAGGCAATCCCTCATAGAGTGACAACAGCCAGTCTGAGATATCTTTGAGTGATATCTCAGAGACGAGTTCTATATCCATCGGGTTGCGACGAAAACGTTTCCGTTCAAACATCTCTCTCATCGACGAAACTTTCCTTTCATCTCGGCGCTCGAGGCGTCTCTCAGTTAACACTGTCTGGGCGCACGTAAAATCGTGATCAAACAACTGGAGATCACGAGATGCGTGCTAATTTCGAAAAATGTCTAACATGGGTGTTGGTTCACGAGGGTGGTTATGTCAACCACCCCAAGGACCCAGGCGGGGCAACAAACCGTGGCGTTATCCAGCGCACTTACAATGCCTATCGGCGGCGTATGGGTTTGGCAAAACGCAGTGTCAGGCAAATCACTGATGCTGAAGTTCAAGCCATCTACCGCGAGCAATACTGGAAAGCGGTGGCTGGTGACGAATTACCATCCGGTGTTGATTATGCCGTCTTTGATTATGGCGTTAATTCCGGGCCCCGCCGTGCCATCAAGGATCTGCAACGGGTTGTTGGCGCCAAGCCAGACGGCTGGATCGGCGCGGAAACTCTTGCTGCAATTCGATCCATGTTCCCAAAGGAAATCGTTCAAAAACTCTGTGAGCGCCGCTATCAGTTTGTGCGCCGCTTGCGTCACTGGCCGACCTTCGGGCGCGGCTGGACGAAGCGGATCATGGGCAAGAAGATGGGTATCCAGACAAACGATATCGGTGTGATTGATCGCGCCAGTCTGCTTGCCGTGAGCAATCCAAACGAAACCAACCAACCGGACATTCCAGCTCCAACCGAGAAGGCTCCGGGCAAGGCGCTTGAAGCGGATACTGGTGCTGTGGCCGTTGTTGCGGAAGCGGCCAAGGATCCAAAGTGGCTTGGTGTGTTTGGTGCGTTCGGTTCAACACTGGCAACCGTCGCTACAAGCTCCGGTCCCATCGCATGGGCGTTTGCCAGTGTCATGGTTGTTGGCGGCATTTATCTTGTCTACCGGCTTGAACGCAGTCGGGTCATCGCATGACCTCCCGCCTTTTCTCACTTATTGCAGGCTGGAAGGCCAAACTGATTGCCGCTGGCGTTTTGCTGGCGGTATTCGGTGCTGCGCTCCTCCAAGCCTACCTGAAGGGCAAGCAGTCCGTTCGCAGCTCTATTGAGCGCAAGAACCTGAAAGCCATGCGCCAGCGCAAGGAGATTGAAGATGACGTTTCGGCCATGGATCACGCCGATATTGATGAGCGCTTTTCTGAATACATGCGCGACGACCGGTAATTTCTGCGACACGGCCAAGCCTATCCGGCCATCTGTGCAGGATCAGGTCACAAGAGGAACCAAGGTTCAAATCATCGAGCACAATGAATTTGGCCGCAAAGTCTGTGGATGGGATTTTTAGATGACTGCACCAAAATCACGCTGGATCCAGCCGGGTATATCCGTTGGCAATCTGATCGTCCTTGGCTCCATGCTTATTGGTCTGGCAACAAGCTGGACCACCATGCAAAGCGCCCTTGGCGAGCATGAGCGGCGCATTACTGAAAATGCAGATGAACTGAAAGAATTGCGCCGGGAACAGCACACTTTCTCTATGGGGTTTGCAGAACTGCGAGCCGATATGCGGCATTTGCTGGAGGAGGTATCTCGTACACGAAAAGCGCTGGAGCAACTGGAGAGAGAGCGGCGTCAATAGCCGCTCTCAACATCGAGACAATACCATGAGAAAACGTGCGACAAAGTTGTGAATTCCATATAAGCCATTGATTTAAATGATATTTAATATAACTCTTAATCAGACGGTCCTGGGTTCGAATCCCCGTGCACCCACCATTTCTTTCCCATAATTTTCCAAATTATTCAGTGACGTAGCGTTGATTCTACGCGAGCCTTCCTGCACCAGCATTCCAAAATTACACCTACGGAAGCTGCTGGAGTCTCGAGCAATATTACTCACGACCAAAACTCTATATTAACCATAAATCTCCATATTCCATTTTCACAATAAATGGTTTTACTGGAGTAATTCAGTTGGTTAATAAATCACTTACATTAGTCGGACTTACTTTTTTCCTATTTTCCAATTCAGCAGTTGCGTCAGAAGACAATTCGTTACCTCCTTATTCGAAGAGCACAATCTCCGGCGCTCAGCTACGGGGTTCCTTTAGCGTCCGAACTTGGTTCAGTGACGTGGATGCCGAATATGAACTTGCGGGCACACGTATCCTCAGCGCCAAGGACATACGCAGTGTCGCAACCGAGGCTCATTACCGCCTAGAAAGCAGTGGGACACGCTTCTTTTTTCAGGGAACAGCAGGCGTTGGCGCAAATTTCAATGGCGAGTTTGACCAACCCTACGGCACAAATAGAGACTTGGGCACAATAGGCTTTGGATATTTTAATGCCGACCTTGGCTTTCGAGCGCTCGATTTTGCATCTCAATCCCTCAGCGCTTTCGCCGGGTTTCAATTCATTCATGACCGGTTTCAAACGCCGACGGTAAACAACCGGCACTATTACCGAAATCCGGTATGGTCACTCGCCCGTGTAGGCGTGACAGGCCGAGGACAGTTTACTGATAAATTTGGTTGGCACGCTGAGTTCGCTTACATCCCGCTCGGACAAATCGACACCGCAAGCGAGTTCGAAGACGAAAAAGACGCGTCAGGTTATCAGGGCGAGGTTTTCCTCACATTCAATCCAACTGAAACTTGGTCTATCGGACTTGGGGCACGGCACTGGGACCTTGAAGGCAAAGTTGAGCGCTACGGAACTGAAATGACGATAGACTACACCCGAACAGGCGCACTTCTGGAGGCATCCTACAAGTTTTGACTGGTCGGAGTTCCCGGCACTTTCAAGTCCACCCCAACCAAAAAAAGGAGAGGCAATGCCCCTCCTCTTAATCTCTCGGTGCTGAAGTAAACTCAAACTACCTTGCGCACCTCGGTCAGGAAGGAGGAGACTTCCAGGCTCATCATTTCCCCCTTTTGCGCCAATTCACTGGACGCTTCCAGAATATGCCCAGCAGACTGTTGGGTGTCGGCAACAACTTCACTGATCTGACCCATATTCGCGCTAACCTCAGACGTACCTTGCGAGGCTTGCTCGATGTTGCGCGCGATCTCGTTGGTCGCCGAGCTCTGCTCTTCAACAGCCGCTGCAATCACGGACGCATACTCATATACATTCGAGATTGTCGTGCCGATGCTTTCAACAGAGGTGATTGCCTGCTGGCTTGCAGCCTGAACACCAGCAATTTGGGTCCGGATTTCTTCCGTTGCCCGGCCGGTCTGGTTCGCAAGCTCCTTCACTTCAGCAGCCACGACGGCGAAGCCTTTGCCAGCTTCACCAGCGCGAGCAGATTCAATCGTTGCGTTCAGGGCCAGAAGGTTGGTTTGATCGGCAATTTCAGCGATCAGATCAATAACCTTGCCAATCTTCTCAGACGCTTCGGCTAAGCCGGCAATGTCAGCTGTTGTTTTTTCAACTTCCTTCACAGCTCCAGCCACCACTTGCGAGGACTGAGTGACCTGCGCATTGATTTCCGAGACTGAATTGGTCATCTCCTCGGTTGCAGCAGCAACAGACCCGACATTGTTGGATGCCTGCTCTGCAGAGGCATTGACCGAAATGGCTTGCTGGCTAGCAGAAGAGGCATTTCCCTCCATGGTCTTTGCTGACGCTTCCAGCTCTGTCGCGGCCGCGGCAACAGCGCCCACCACTTCACCCATCCGGCCTTCAAAGCTTCCAACAACTTCGCCAAACGCGACAACACGATCTTCCATGACCTGCATCGCACCATTGATCGTGGCAGCCGCTTCCCCAAAAGATCCCGTCATGCCGCGCTCTGAAATGCGGCGGTAGTACTTGTTCTGCGAAACATACTCGAGGGCCGCCCGGGTTTCGCGCACATAAGCATCCGTGCGATCGATCATACGATTGATCGCATGCATCAATTGCTCGGTTTCACCTTTTTCGGTGATGTTGACAATCCGCGCTTCAAAGTCACCATCAGCAACCGCTTCGCAAACAGCCAGCGCCTTCTTGATCGCCGCCTTGTTGCCACCTGAAAACATCATCTATCGTCCTTAATTTCACAAAACTTGCTGTGATGATCCACTCAAGCGGCGTTTTTCAGCGTCGCCACGAACTTGTCATAGGGCATGCCATGCTCTTCTAGCATCCGATGAACCATGGCCATGGATTCCTGAAGCCCGAGTTTGCGGTCAGATTGCCGCTGCTCTTCTGCAAGCAGTTTTTGGTAGAGCGGCTGGATGGTGTTTTCCAAAATGCCACGATCAGGAACACGGCGGTTGGAATGATACCCAACGATCTGCCCATTCCGCGCCCGGCTCGGTGTAACGTGCGCGAGAACCCAGTAGTGATCGCCATTTTTGCAGCGGTTGACCACATAGGCGAAAATTTCATCACCAGCTTCAATATGCTCCCAAAGCAGCTTGAAAACACATCGTGGCATGTGCGGATGGCGGATCATGCTGTGCGGCTGGCCGACGCATTCCGCTTCCGTATACCCGGCAATTCTCAGGAAGACGTCATTACAATACGTCAGACGACCTTTCAGGTCGGTCTTGCTGACGATGATCTCGTCTTCTCCGAAAAACTGTTCAACACCGGTTACTGGCAAATCACGAGCCATGTCATACTTTCCTCTAGGGACAAACCTAACGGGACAACCAGCTCACACTATAAAATGGAAACAGAAGAAGCCCCTTTTAAAGTAGAGTTCCCTTGCGATCTTAATTTTCCCATAATTTTGGAAGATTGAAGGGAAAAACGCCCTTCTTTTTACGAAAAAGTTCCGAAAAGTTTTCTTATCTTGCGCGAATTATTCCAAGCTTGAATACAACCGGCCTCTTAGAACTGCAGCAAAAATACGCACAAATGCACCGATCCTGCGGAGCATCTCAGCGCAGCCAAAGCATCTTGAAGGCTTGAATGGGTGTCACACGGCAAGCGATGAAATCAGAAAAGATCGCCGTAAATGACCCGGTGCCTTTGCAAGTCAAATAGGCGCTGCTTTCTCATCGCGTCGTTTGCTTTTTCCAGTGCACGATTGATTTCTCGAAACAAGGCCTGCTGCGTCATCAAAACCGAATATGAACGATCACCGGCTTCACGCAAAGTTCGGCGAAAGCGGTAGGAAGTCGCTGCTCGATACCAATCGTCAGCCCCGGTCACAAGCCTTTCAGCATCGCGCTCAAAACGATCCGGAAGGGCTCGAACATGATGAGAGTTTGCGTCATAGGCAATTGCTGCCAAAAAGACCAGAACAGCGAGAGTTCCACCTTCAAAAGCCAGTCTAGATATCTTCATCCCAAACACCCACAGTCAAAATCAACAAAGCCTTAAGATGAACAGAGAATTAACGACGCTACGGTAGAGCAGCAATCAATTTTCGCGACGCACCTACCTAAATTGGCTATTAGAGTTAATATCGACAGCCGCCATTGCACATTGTCACGGGGGACAATTTCCCGTTTGACTTCAAGCAGCTTTGCAACAATTTTCGCGTATCGGAGAGTGAACGAGCACAGCCGCATAGCTCACCTGATACATTAAATCCTTCAAACGGAACTCAAAGAATGTCCGCCGTTTCTCGCCTTTCGGTCAATGTGAATGCCATCGCGATGCTGCGCAATCGTCGGGACCTACCTTGGCCCAGTGTGACCGGACTGGCCGCACTTGCCATGGAGGCCGGCGCCAAGGGCATCACCGTTCATCCCCGACCGGATGAGCGCCACATTCGCAAGAGTGATGTCTTCGAGTTGTCCGAATTGATCGAAGACCGGTTCCCGAACAAGGAATTGTGTCTGGAAGGCTACCCCTCTCCTGATTTCATGAAACTTGTAGAAGACGCACGGCCTGAACAGGTTCTGTTCGTACCAGATGAGCCTGAGCAAACAACGTCTGATCACGGATGGGACTTTTCAAAGGACACCTCAGCACTGGCCGATGCCATTGCAATGTCGAAGGACTGGGCGGTTTCTGTATCGCTCTTTTGTGACCCAGACCCGGAAGCGCCAGCCCGTGCTGCCGAACTGGGCTCTGAGCGCATTGAAATCTACACCGGGCCTTATGGTGCCTGTTATGATGATCCGGATCGTGCACTGAAAGAGCTGGACAAGGTTGTTGCAACAGCGGAAGCAGCGCAAGCTGCGGGATTAGGTGTAAATGCCGGGCATGACCTCACGGTCGAAAACATTCCACCGCTCCTCGCAAAAGCCCCCTTCATTCGGGAAATGTCCATTGGACACGGCTTTACTGCCGATGCGTTGATTCACGGTTTCGCGGCAAGCGTCAACCGCTTCCGCAGCGCGATGGGTGAGTTGTAGGCAGGAAGAAACGATATCAATGCCCCTTGATACCCAAATTCAGTTTCTCCTCACTGCAGATCGCCTAAAATCCGTCGTCAGAAACAACAAGCTTGTCAGTGGAGAACGATATGAAAATTCTGCCGAACACTCCTGGCATGCCTTGCTGCAAACAATGGTCCTCGCAGATCACGCTCCCGGGGAAACAGATCTTGGTCACGTCCTGAAGCTTCTTATCGTCCATGACCTGGTTGAAATCGAAGCTGGGGATCACTGGGTTACGGAAGAAAACGCTGCCGAAGTTCACGCACTCGAGCAGGCTGCTGCTGAAAAGGTGTTTTCCCTCCTGCCCGAAGAACAGCGTCGCGAGTTCAAAGCGCTCTGGCATGAGTTTGAAGATGCGACTACGCCAGAAGCCAAATTCGCAAACGCGATGGATGCCCTCCACCCCATGTTGATGGTGTTTGGCCCCGGCAGTTCGGGCGAAAGTCATACTGACCTCAGCGCAGCATTCCTTCGAGAGAAAAAAGAACCGAAACTCTCCCCTTTCCCCACCCTTTGGGACTATGGACAATCCTTACTGGAAGAGGCCGTCAAGAAGGGCTTTTTGAGGCCTTGAGTTTCAATGCACCCGGCCACGCTCGGTGTCCAAAATGCTGTCGGCATCCAGTTCGGCTATTGGCAGACGCTGGTCGCGCGGCACATCGCCTGACAGCTGCAAGGCCAGATACCTCCCGCAACACACCCGCAGGAAGCTTGTGAAATTGCCAAGGTCATGCCCGGCATCAATGCTTTCATAGTGCAGCTTGCTGATCAGCTGAACCACAGTCATGCGATCGCGTTCGGCGATTTCCTCCAGCGCTGTCCAGAAGAAATTCTCAAGCCGCACACTGGTGACCATGCCATCGATCCGCATGGAGCGGGTCGTGCTTGCCCAAAGCGTGCTGTCAGCCTCGATAAACAGTTTGCACATGATCCAACTCCGCCTGCCCTGCCCGAGCCACCTCTCGGCCGACTATGGATAATGGACGGGGCTCGGGCAAGAGACCCCATCCACCTCCCAACCTGACAGGTTGATCAGGCTGCGATATCTGCAGCCACACGGCCTTCGAGCACCTCAACAAACTGCTTGAGCCATGCCGGGTGAGCAGGCCAAGCCGGCGCAGTAACCAGATTGCCGTCGGTCACGGCTCCATCAATCGCAATGTCCGCATAGGTGGCACCAGCCAGCTCGACTTCCGGACGGCAGGCCGGATAGGCGGAAACGGTCCGGCCTTCGATTACGCGAGCCGCAGAAAGCAGCTGTGCGCCATGGCAGATCGCGGCTACCGGCTTGTTCTCATCAAAGAAATGTCGAACGGCGGCGATCACCTTGTCATCCAGCCGCAGATATTCTGGCGCACGACCTCCGGGGATCAAAAGCGCATCATAGTTTTCAACGACAACCTCGGCAAAGCTGGCATTCAAAGTGAAATTGTGGCCACGCTTTTCCGTGTAGGTCTGATCCCCCTCAAAGTCATGGATCGACGTTGCGACCGTTTCGCCCGCCTTCTTGCCGGGGCAAACCGCATCGACTTCGCAGCCCATCGCCAGCAGCGCCTGAAACGGCACCATGGTTTCATAATCCTCGGTGAAATCGCCGGTGATCATCAGAATTTTCTTCGCGCTCATCATGTCCTCCCGGGAGCGTTGCTGATGACCAACTCCTAGCAAACCCGGACGATGAACGGGTATTAGCGCAGTACTACATGCAAAATCTCCTACGAACGAAATGAACGTCTTGTCGCGCCGCAGCGCAATTTTGCAACGCAAAATCCCTATTTGTATTTGCAATCCTTGCGCTCCCTTCGCATTCTATCGTCCGAACGGTCGGTTAATTTTACAATGATAAAGAGACGCGAAATGAGTTTTATCAAGTCACTTGCCACCAGCCTGCTGGCAGGTTCAGCGGCATTGTCCACGGGGCTTTCGTCTGCAAGTGCAGAAGGTCATCCGCTTGATGGTTTGACAGGAGACGAAATCAAAGCCGTGACAAGCATCTTGAATGACGCTGGCACAGCAAACGCCGATACACTTTATCCATTGATAGAACTCCTCGAGCCGCCGAAGGCCATGGTCTTGTCTGGCGATAGCCCCGACCGCAAGGCGACCGTTCACATATTCAAGGACGGCACGTTTCACGAAGCCGTCGTCAACATCACAGATGGGTCGGTGGAAAGTGCGGCCCCGCTCGACGGTCAGCCGATGGTGATGTTTGCCGAGTTCATCACCGCCATGGAAACCGCACTGGGTGACCCACGTATGGCCGCCGGGCTGGAAAAACGGGGCCTGACGCCAGATGATGTCTTCTGCCTTCCTCTGACGGCTGGTAATTTCTTCACCGATGCAGAAGACGGCAAGCGCCTGATGAAGGTACCTTGTTACGTCAATCCAACCGGCTCGAACTTCTACGCCAAGCCAATTGAGGGGCTTTTTGCCGTGGTTGATCTGGCCGCGGGCGAAGTGCTGGACGTGATAGACGAAGAGCCGGTTACGACCCCAGAAGATGACTGGGGTTACACCGATGACGAAATCGCACAACGCGCGCCCTTGCGGGAGGACCGTGTGACCGCCGGTGTTCAAGGTGAGACGGGTTCGGGTGTCAGCATCGACGGCACCCAGATTTCCTGGGACATCTGGCGCATGCGCTATCGCACGGATAAACGACCCGGCGTTGTCCTCTCCAACATCGATGTGCGTGATGGCGACCGTTGGCGGTCCGTGCTCTATCAAGCGCACCTGTCGGAAGTGTTCGTTCCATACATGGACCCGACCTCCGGCTGGTATTGGCGCACCTATATGGACAGTGGCGAGTATGGTTTTGGCCTGTTCCTGACCCCTCTGCGAAAGGGCGTTGACTGCCCGTCCTACGCCTCGTTCCTGCCCGCGATGATCCATGACGACAATGGCAATCCGCTGGAGATACCCGATGCCATCTGCGTTTTTGAGCGCAACATTGGCGATCCCGCGTGGCGGCATTTTGAGGTCTTTGCCCAAACACCCGACAACTTTGTGCCGACAGAAGGCCGACCTGAGACTGAACTCGTCGTCCGCTCAGCTTCAGAAGTCGGCAATTACGACTATCTGATTGATTACCGCTTCAAGCAAAACGGCGAGTTTTACGTGAAGATCGGTGCCTCCGGCCTGGATGCGGTGAAGGGTGTGAACGCCAAGACCCTTGCTGATCCATCAGCAGCAGACGACACCAAATATGGCCGTTTGATTGCGCCAGATCTGGTAGCCCCCTATCACGATCACTACTTCAACTTCCGCCTCGACTTTGATATCGACAGCCCGAACAACACCATGATGGTCGCCAACATCGTGGAAGGACAGGCACCGGAAGGTTCACCGCGCAAATCGTTCTGGACAGTGCGCAATGATATGGTGAAGAGCGAAAAGGAAGGCACGTTCCAGATCAGCTCCTTCAAGCCGAAATACTTCCACATCATGAACCCGAACGAAGATGGGTATCTCGGATACAAGCCCGGCTACATGCTGCATCACGGTTCGGTCGCCTATGGTCCGTTCGACTTTGAGAACGACCCACCCTTCATGCGCAATCGTTACATTGAAAACAGCGTGTGGACGACGGAATACAAGCCTGATGAACGCTATGCCGGCGGCAAGCTTGCCTTTGCTTCAGACGGTAGCGATGGACTGGCGACATGGATCGAGGATGACGCAAACCTTGTGAACAAGGACATTGTCACCTGGTTCACCGCAGGTTTCCACCACATCCCGCGCATGGAAGACTGGCCTGTCATGTCCACCGAATGGAAGACCGTTCACATGATGCCGATGAACTTCTTCCCCATGAACCCGGCCATTACAATCCGGACGCCGAAGGACGGCGAATAACACCACCTCCTTCTTGAAACCAGAAAGCCCGCCGATTTGGCGGGCTTTTTCATGACACCTAGTCTACTCAACTGAGCACAAACTCGGCTTCCGAATAACCCTGAATATAGAGAAGCGCGGTCAGGTCGCCGTGGTCCACGCGAGCGTCGGCGGCTTCTGCAACGGCGGGTTTTGCGCGATAGGCAATACCTAGCCCGGCTGTTTCCAGCATCGCCAGATCATTCGCGCCGTCCCCAACGGCCATCGTCTCGGAAGCCGTCAGACCTTTTTCAGCAATTAATTCGTTGAGCCGTTGGCGCTTGGCCTCACGTCCCAGAATTGGCATCTGAACTTCACCGGTCAGCTTGCCATCTTCTTCCAGAAGAACATTCGCCTGATTTTCGTCAAACCCGATCATGGCTGCCACAGGACCGGTAAACCGTGTGAAGCCGCCGGACACGAGCGCGCAATAAGCACCATTCGCCTTCATGGTCTGAACCAATGTGCGACCGCCCGGCATCAACTGGATCCGGGTATTCAAAACCGATTCAACCTGACCAACATCCAGCCCCTTTAAAAGGCCGACCCGCTCTTTCAGCGCCGGTTCAAAATCAATCTCGCCGCGCATGGCCCGTTCGGTAATCTCTGAAATCTTCTCTTTCAGACCCAATTCAGCTGCCAATTCGTCAATACACTCCTGCCGGATCATGGTGGAATCCATATCTGCGATCAGCAGTCTCTTGCGCCGCCCCTCTGTCGGTTGCACAAAGACATCGACGGGCAAGCCATCCAGAGCCGATACGATTTGCGCGCGTGCAGTGGCGGCCGAGGCTCCCGGCACTGTGAGGTCTGCCGCAACACCCTTGCTCAAGATGCGCGCTGGATCGTCGGTGCCCAGCGCCGCAGAAACGGTTGCAAGGACATCGGCGTCCAGTTTAGGTGCAGTCGGTCGACAGACGAGAGTGGCAACGAGAGACATGAAGCAAACCTTGGGCGAAGTGGTTTCGGCAAACGGCATGGAGCACCGCGTCATCCTGATAGCGGGACCGACCGCAAGCGGCAAGTCGGCTTTGGCCCTTGAACTGGCCCGAGACCTCGGACGAACCATCATTAATGCCGATTCCATGCAGATTTACGATGGCCTTCGCCTTGTCACCGCGCGCCCAGACGAAGCGGATGAAGCCATCGCCCCACACAGGCTGTATGGAACGGTTGATCCCGCGACCGCCTTTTCCACCGGCGACTGGCTGCGCATCGTTGCCCCGCTTATTGAGGAAGCGAAATCTGAGGGCCCTGCCCCCGTTCTCGTCGGCGGAACCGGTCTCTACTACAAGGCACTCACCGACGGCTTCGCCCAGATACCCGAGATTGATGCGGCAATCAGAGCCGAATGCCGCGACCTTGCGGACACAGGCGGTATCGAGACTGTCAGGTCTGCGCTCGCGTCTTTGGATGCGGCAGCAGCTGCTGAACTGGATGATCTGCAGCGTCTGACACGCGCCCTTGAAGTGATCAAGGCGACTGGCAAATCTCTGTCACATTGGCAAAGCGAATCGCATGCCGCCCCGCTCCTTCCCCTCTCCAACACGCTGCCCATTGTATTGGCACCGCCGCGCCCCTGGCTGCACGACCGCATTGCACAACGCTCTGCACTTATGACGGGCAGCGCGGGGCAGAACGAGGTTGCCAGCTTTCTTGAACGCCGGTTAGACCCAACCCTGCCAGCCATGCGGGCCATTGGTGTGAAAGAGATCAGCTCTCTGCTGAAAGACGAATGCGATGAGGCAGAAGCACGGGAACGACTGGTCATTGCCACAAGGCAATATGCCAAGCGTCAGGAAACCTGGTTTCGAAATCAAATGTCACATTGGCGTCGCATTGATCCGGCACACTTTAATACACGCATAAGTTTGAGTAATGTATTTATTGATGCTGCAACGCACTAGACTAAAGTCGCACTGCACAGCAAGAAAAGCAGGCATTTTCGGTTGATATGTGCTAAAAAGCGAACGCTGGGACAGTTTTCTTAAATTAATCAATAAAACCAGCGCAAAAACGGAAGCTCCGTGCAATCGCGTACGCAATTTTAACTAGCATTACGCTTAGGAGGCCATTGTGCAGGATCTTGTCTTGAAAACCGGCGAATTTGAACTGCAGCCGTTTACAAGCACAGACATCGCCCTCATCGAGGATCTGTGGAAGGACCCGCGCGTCGTTCGCTTCATTTCTCCATGTCCAACAGAATTACCGGCAAAGTCGGCCCGCGCCTTTGTGGAAGCAGCAATTGATCATCAGGAGAAACACGGTTTCTCCCGCTGGAAGGTTGTTAGCAAGGATGGCACCTTCTTGGGCTGGGCCGGATTTGCAGCTTTGGAAGAGACATCCGAGATCGAACTGGATTACTGCCTGTCGATCGATGCTTTGGAACAGTTCCCCCAGATCGGGGAGAACCTGTGCCACGACCTGATCACATGGTTCTTTGAAAACACTTACTTCTCACATCTGGTTGCCATCGTTCGAACGGACAACAAGCTTGTTCGTGACACCATCATCGACGCAGGCTTTTATTACCGCGAGAGCCAACAAATCAATGGCATGCCCTGTGATGTCTTTCAGGTTCTCAGCCCCTCCATGCAGACCTACGTTCTGTCTGCCTGATCCATTTTTGTGACACTGCATTGCACCTTGCATCGGGCGCCTTCTGGCTCCAGAAAAATGCGGTCGATGCAAGTTCTGGCCGGAAGGCTTTATTCCGCCTCCCCGCCTGCAATTATCTCAGCTTATTAAAAGCATCCGAAAAAACGATTTTTCTTTCCTCACACCCGGTGACAATGTCCGCCTTGAATTGGCGTGAATTGGCGGGCGTGCCTTTATCGAGAAGGCGAGCGCCTCAATCCCGCCTTCCCTTTATCAGTGTTGGAAAGCCGAAGTTCACCAGAACTGTTTGCGAATAGCTGAGCCGCGCGCAGCCCGAATTTAAGGGAGATCACTGCGAAACGGCATCAGAGAAAAAACGCAAACCAGCCCTTCAGCACCATTGAAAAACCCGAGGAAACAACATGTATATTCTATACATCGAACAGGGCTGCCCCTTCGGTGAGCGCGTCATGGCGTTCATGAAGAAGAACAACATCAGCGCAGAATTGCGCGACCGCGACACCAAAAACTACGAGCAAGAACTGATTGCGCGCGGCGGCAAGCGCCAGACCCCTTACCTGGTTGATGAAGAAACCGGCGTTGAAATGTACGAATCTGCGGACATCATCGCGTATCTAAAGAAGAAGCTGGATATCGCCTGATCCTCCGCCCCTCAATTTAATCCAGATAACTGAGCTCCCGGCATGCCTATTCCAATTCCCAGAAAGCCAAGCGGCTATTTCTACGGATTAAGTGACGCCAACGTTCAAGTCGAGGCGTTTATCGACATTCAATGTCCGCATTCCAAACTCGCATGGCCCTCTCTGGTCGCACTTAAAGAACACTACGCTAAGGGCGAAATCGGACTGGCCGTACATTTGATCACCCTGAGCAATCACCGTCAGGCATGGGACGTCAGCAAAGGCATCTTCGCGCTGGCGGGAGATGACACTGAAAAGTTCTTCGGGTTTGCAAGCTACCTCTATGCGCGTCAAAGCGACTATTACAACGGCCCTTTCCTGCACAAGACCCATCAGGATTTGCTCAACCTGATTGCGGACTTTGCGCATGATTTTGCCGGGTTCAACAAGGATGAAATGTTGAAGCTGATCGGCACGAACGAAGTCTACACCGACGCTCGCACGCCAATCCGCTTTGCCTCCACAAAAGGGGTCTGGGCCACGCCAACCTTCTTTCTCAATTCATCTGATCTGGTTGGAAAATTCTCCGAAGAACCCAGTCTGGAAGAATGGCGTGCAGTGATCGATCCACGGCTCTGAGTTGAAAAACGCACTGATTTCCCGAACTTCAAGAACTCTGCTATGGCAGGGTTCTTTTTTAATTTGGGGATTTGAAGTGTCTGACATCATTTTGCAAACGGATCGGCTGCAGGTCCGTCCGTTGACTGAAGGCGACTTCGACAATCTGCTCGATCTTCACTCAGACCCTGAGGTCAATCGATATCTGTCCTGCGGGCCGGTTCCCATGTCGGCCGAAGACGTCCGCACTCGGTTGGATCGTTATCTCCTGACGAACAAAACCGACGGTCTTGGCAAATGGAAAGTCGAAACCCGCGAAGGCGAATTTCTTGGGAGAGCAGGATTTGATTGGCAGGACGACCCGGCAGGGTGGGAGTTGGGATATTCTTTCAAACAAACAGCCTGGGGCAAAGGTTATGCAACAGAGATCGCCCGTGGCCTGATCTCATGACCCAACACGCCTATCTGATCGCCTATGCCGTTTCAGAGCACCGGAAGTCTTTGAACGTCATGGAAAAAGCCGAGCTTTCGTTTTGGCAAAACCGCCATATCGACGGCGAAGACCTGACCTTCTAACGACTCGAACGGGCTGATTTCGAAGCGCCTAAAAAGAAAGGGAGCCACTCAGGCTCCCTTGATAACCTTCACGCGAAGGCTTGATCAGCCAGCTTTCAAAGCGCCCGGGTTGCTGCCTTGTTGGCGTTGGGCCAGTTTGTTCATGGCAGATACATAGGCGCGGGCCGAAGCGACCAGTGTGTCCGTGTCCGCCCCCTTGCCTGTTGCAATGCGGCCATTGGCTTCCAGACGAACAGACACTTCAGCCTGCGCATCGGTTCCCTCGGTCACCGCGTGTACCTGATAAAGCGACAAGGTTGCTTCGTGTGGGCAGATCATCTTGATGGCGTTGAAAGTCGCATCCACCGGACCGTCGCCCTGCGCTTCGCGGGTCTCATGCTGGCCGTTCACATCCATGGTTAAGATCGCTTTTTGCGGACCACCCGTACCGGCTATAACCGTCAACGCAATCACTTTGATGTTTTCACCTGCAACAGCGATCTCATCTTCGACCAAGGCTTCAATGTCTTCGTCATAGACATGTTTTTTACGGTCAGCCAAATCCTTGAAGCGGCGGAAGGCTTCCTGCACGGCGTTGTCGCCCAACTCGTAGCCCAGCTCAGCCAGCTTGTCCTTGAAGGCATGACGCCCTGAGTGCTTGCCCATCACCAGAGAAGTGGCTTTGACACCGACATCTTCCGGCCGCATGATTTCATAGGTTTCAGCATTCTTCAGCATGCCGTCCTGGTGAATACCGCTTTCATGAGCAAAGGCATTCTTGCCGACAATGGCCTTGTTGTATTGAACCGCAAAGCCAGAGGCCGCAGCAACCAGCTTGGACGCACGGGTCATGAAATGCGGCTCGACCTGACAGGTGTAAGGCAGCGCATCTCCACGGGTTCGGATCGCCATGACGATTTCTTCCAGCGCCGCATTACCGGCCCGCTCGCCCAGACCGTTGATCGTGCACTCCACCTGACGCGCACCACCAGCAACACCAGCCAGCGAATTGGCAACGGCCAATCCCAAATCGTCATGACAGTGAACAGAGAAGATCGCCTTGTCGCTGTCCGGCACCCGCGCAATGATGTCCGCAAACATCTGCTTGTATTCATCGGGCGTGGCATAACCAACCGTGTCCGGCAAGTTGATGGTTGTGGCACCGGCCTTGATGGCAGCTTCCACACACCGGCACAGATACTCAATCGGCGTACGGGTCGCATCCATTGCAGACCATTCAACATCGTCGATCAAGTTGCGGGAGCGGGTCACCGTATCGGTGATAATCTCCAGAACCTCTTCCTGGCTCTTGTTCATCTGATATTTCAGATGGATCGGAGATGTGGAAACGAAGGTGTGGATCCGCCCTTTTTCAGCGTGCCGCACAGCATCACCACAACGGTCGATATCAGCATGAATGGCGCGGGCAAGACCTGCGATCACAGAGTTCTTTGAGTTCTTGGCGATTTCGGACACCGCCTCAAAGTCACCATTGGAGGCAATTGGAAAACCCGCCTCAATGATATCAACGCCCATTTCGTCCAAAATTTCAGCAATCTGCAGCTTTTCTTCCAAGGTCATGGACGCGCCGGGAGACTGCTCTCCATCGCGCAAGGTCGTGTCGAAAATGCGAACCTGATCGGTGGTGGTGGTCATTTTGTTTTCCTCGTGGCGATCGGCTCTGAAATGGCGGTGTCGTTTAGGCCTCAGGCGCGATCTTTATCTCAAGATATCTGGTAAAGCGCTTTATCTCCCCTGAGTGCCCGTCCATTTTTCAAAACACGGTTCAGCCGACGCTCAGGGGCATCTAAGGAGGAGAAGGTCACCAAGGAGAATGAGGCCGCCGCGCTGCAATTGCGCGTCGCTCTGATATCCAACGATGTCGCGTGTCGCGATCATGTCCTGTTGGGTCTCGGCCTATTCAGATCACACTTTAACTCAGGCTCGCGCCGAAATGTGACCGTTGGGTTAACGTGCCTTGTTCATAAGGCAGGAATTTTTCCGATGCAACAAGGTTTCTACACCTGCACCCGAACTATTCTCTTTCGCACTGTTTAGCGCTTTAGATGTAAAGCTCACCCCGTGCGACGAGCTTGGCTTGCCCACCGATCCGAACTGCATGCATTTTGCCGTATTCGATATCGATTTCCAGATCGATCAAGGAAGGCCGACCCATCACAAATCCTTGCTCAATGCGGATATGATGAGTGCCCTCGGTCAAACCGTCATAAAAATTGACCACTCCGGCAAAGGCGGCAGCGGCTGAGCCGGTGGCCGGATCTTCCGCGATGCCCATTTCCGGAGCAAACATGCGCGCCTGAAACGCGCTGTCATGCGAGCGGGTTTCCCGGCAATATACATAGGCGTCGTTGTGCGTGTCATGGCCGAAGGCAGCCTTCCAGCGCGCCATATCCGGCTTGGCCCGGGACAGGGCATCCAGATTACGCACCGGCACGAAATTGAACGGCGAGCCGACCTTAAAGCGGCACGGATCGTGGTTTTCAAACCCAATATCTGTCGGATCGAGGCTAAGTGCTTCAGCAATCAACTCGTTGTTGTGGGTTGGTCCCGCCGGTTCAGGCAGTTTCGGCACATCAAACTCTGAGAACGCAGCTGCGTTCGCGCGTAGCACAACAGCACAGCGCACAACGCCAATCTGCTGCTTCAGGACGACCATCGCATCCTGCTCGCCCTCAACATCACCGAACCGCTCGGTTGCCAGCAAAATGGAAGTACCAACAGTCGGGTGTCCGGCAAATGGAAGTTCGACGCTGGGTGTAAAAATCCGAACATTGGCGGAGTGACCCGGATTTTCCGGTGGAAACACAAAAACCGTCTCGGACAAATTGAATTCTTTTGCAATTGCTTGCATTTGAGCGTCGTCGAGACCCTCCGATTCCAGCACCACTGCAAGCGGATTTCCCGCAAGCGCCTTATTCGTGAACACATCAAGAATGGCGTAACGGCGGCCCATCGGCATAGTCTCCCTTCAAACAACGCACCAAAAACATGATCGCGAGTGGCGCGACTGTTGCACGGACTGAACCGGATCGCCAGCCTCTTCACACTCATGTTGGTCAACAAAGATTTAATCGGCGCGTTGGTCGAACCAATGCACTCCAATTTCCCGAGCATACGAAACAATCATCGGATCATGAAGATCGGCTTTTTCACGGATGATGCGAACACCGGAAAGCTCCTGCTCTTCTGAGCCAAGGGAATGTTGCATGATTTTCTGGCTGAGTGGCTCAGCCTCAAGCGGCACCTCGAAAATCTGCGCAACACTGATCCGCGGCCCATCGAAAGCAATTAATAGCGCGCCCTCTTTCACATCGCTCCGCTGCAAACCAGTCTCTTCCAAAAGCTCCCTGTAAATGGCCGCCTTTAGGTCAACACTGCCATCTGACCTAACATCATCAGGGTCCACATTTCCGCCCGGAGGATAGATTTTGCCCGCATTGGCCGTGTGGCCGGACATGACACCATAAAGCAATGCACCGTCGGCACTTACCAGAACGGCAGAGCCAAAAAGATTGTGAGATGTGATGTCCACGACTCCCCAATCTCGCCAAGCCAGAAAGCTGGAAAAGGAGGTTTCCCGGCAAGTGCCGGTCAGCGCGCCATTTTCGAATTGATGCTCAACCAGCATAAGGTTGCGACCATTCCACATCTGGTTTTTGGCGGACATGGCCTTTTTCCAATGCCGCTCAATCGCTGCTGCGTTGAGCGTTTCAAAGTCCCAAGGCTGCTCCCTGTCGACCTTCACATCAAAAGAATGGAGAGCATGAACTGATGACGGAAGCTGCTTTTCCATAAGCGGCAGCTCCTTTCCCGGAACCATTTCACTGGGTTTGTGAGAAAATGTCTTAAAGCCGTGCGCCTGATAAAAACCCTCGGCATGAAGATCACTTTCCAGATAAAGCCGTGTCAGGCGATGAGACCGAGCGATATCTTCTGCGCGGGCCAATAACAAAGCGCCAATCCCCCGCCGTTGAGCTGAAGGGTCGACGAAAAGGTCGTCAACAAGCAGTGTTACATCATCCTTGGGCGTCGCACTCAGAAATGCGCAAGGCACACCAGCCTTTTCCGCAACAAGCACGGTCATGCTGGCTATCTTGTTCTCCGACACATGCCAGTGTTTCCGGAATTCCGCCATTTTGTCAGCAGGATACCCCCAAGACGCCTTGCTGCGATGGAGAATATCCGTGAGAACCGGGGCATCCGGCAGTACGGCGGGGCGCAGTTTTAAGGTCATAAGCTTTTCGATAAACAATAGAAATGAAATGAGCAGCACTCATGCCTATACCATTCCAACTTCTAGAACAAATAATTTACTGAACAACACCTTAATAAGAAGCCTGAAGAAACATTCAACAACTTAACACATAGCAAACAATAGCACGAGATAAAAACCGATATAACTTTACGTAAATTTTGAAACGAAATAAATAATATTTGAGAATGACAGAAAATTCGGGCTTTCGAACCATGTCTCAAAAAGAACTATTGATCGAACTCGCGAAGAGCGACAGCACGGCGGCCCGTGCGAGCCTGCTCAAAAAACTTGTTCGCGAGTTTATCGAACAAACTGAGATATCTACCTCAGAAACCGAAATAGAATCCTTCTCCTTTATTGTTTTAAAGTTCATCGAAGATTTGCCATTCCAAGACCAGGTTTGGCTTGCTTCTCGTCTGTGCAGAACGAACCGCATCACTCAGCAGCTCTTGGAGAGACTGCTTGAGATTAATCACGAAATCAAAGAAGCGCTGGTGGAGTTTTCGCCGATTCTGAACGAAAAACGGCTGAGGGCATTCGCATCCGGCACTCACGCAAAAACGTTGGAGGCTTTGGCACGCCGATCGCACCTGCCAGAGCCAGTGACTGAAAGGCTCATTCGAACCGGCCACCGGATTGTAGTCCTTACATTGCTGAACAATATGGACACCAGCTTCTCAGAGAGAGCAGTGCTCGGAGTGCTGCTGATGGCAAATGTGGAAGAACCGGTCCTTGGCGCAATCGCAAACCGCGCGCTGAATGACAAGCAGTTTCGAACGACACTTGCGGGGTTGATGAACACGGGATGCCCCTTGATCTCAGCCGATTTACGGGCAGCCCTTCAAAGAAACGATTTGAACTCGTTACGCGCTTTTGCAACCGAAAAAACCTATCCAGTGAGTTTTGAGTTTGAGGGGCGCATCTTGTCATTTCAGGAAGCACATGTGCTTTCCTCAGATGAAGACCTCTCCTTTGACCCTCTGCTTCTGGCCCTTTTTGAACAAAAGAAAATGATGGCTGCCATCTGGTTGATCAGCCGACGGGCCTGCCTTCCGGAAAAAACAGTCGAAAATGTTCTGCGTTCCCCAGCAGAATCTGCTGTGGTCAATCTGATGAAAGGCACCGGAATATCCGCAAAAACATTCCAGACCTTTTTGAATGAACGGGGACAGTGGCTGAAACGCAGGCCAAAATTCTATTACATGGAGCTACAAAAATTTCGAAACACACCTCAGGCTTTAGCTTCTTGATGAAAAAGGCCGCGCATGAAAGCGCGGCCAAAATGTCCTCCTGAGGCCACTATTTGATGAATGTGCCGTTCCTTAGCTCGGTAACGGCCTGCATCAGCTCCTCACGCGTGTTCATCACAATTGGGCCATGCCATGCAACGGGCTCCTTGATTGGAGCTCCCGATACGAGCAGGAACCGAATGCCGTGATCTCCAGCCTGCACGACGACTTCATCTCCAGCTCCAAAAATCACCAGAGAACGGTCACCAGTCTGATCTCGAATATGCAGCTCTTCACCGCCATATTCTTTTTCTGTCAGAACTCCGAACGGGTCCGATGCATAGTCAAACCGCCCTGCCCCTTCAAAGATGTAAGCGAAGGTTTGCTTATGGGTATCGACCTTGAACCGCTTTTTCACACCCGCAGGAACATGAATGTCCAGATATTGCGGCTCAGCTGCAATGCCATCCACCGGGCCACGCTTGCCCCAGAACTCACCGCAGATGATGCGGGCGGACGTGCCATCATCATCCGTAACCACCGGAATATCCTTGGATTGGACATCCTGATAGCGCGGCGCGGTCATTTTCAGGTCTGATGGCAAATTGGCCCAAAGCTGAAACCCATGCATCCGGCCTTTTGCGTCTCCTTTTGGCATTTCCTGATGCATGATCCCGCGTCCGGCGGTCATCCACTGGACATCACCCGCACCGAGATTTCCGTTATTGCCGAGACTGTCGCCATGCTCGACCGTTCCGGCCAAAACATAGGTGATCGTCTCAATGCCGCGATGTGGATGCCAAGGAAACCCTGCTTCATAATCTTCCGGCCGATCATTGCGGAAATCATCCAACAACAGGAACGGATCAACCAGCGACGGATCCTGAAAACCGAAAACCCGGTCGAGGCGCACACCCGCACCTTCCATGGTTGGTTGCGTCTGGCCAATATGCGTAACGGGTCGTATGGACATCTTGTCTCTCCCGATTTGAGTTGTGACTTACCGCTATACTTATGGTGCCACACCCACACTACCATCCCTCAAACAGCCGACGCTCTGTTTCCTATGACTGAACAATAGCGAGTAGCAACACGAACCCTTTTCAATCCACGGCAGTTCTGGCAGGGTGCGCGCTCATTTGAACCGCTTCCCTTCCTGATTCAGCTACAGCCATCGTCTCATTGATATTTGGCGCTGACGGGACCAAACGACAGGCCATCATGTCCGCGATCATTTCTGTCAAGGATCTCACCAAAACCTATGACAGCGGTTTTTCCGCTTTGAAGTCTGTGTCACTCGACATCAATGAGGGCGAGGTGTTCGCTCTTCTCGGTCCAAATGGAGCGGGCAAAACCACTTTGATCAGCACGGTGTGTGGGCTGGTGCGCCCGACTTCCGGATCGATAACAATCGGCAGCCACGATGCGATCAAGGATTTCCGCGTTGCTCGTCAGCTGGTTGGCCTCGTGCCTCAGGAAATGCCGACTTCACCGTTCGAACCAGTCCTCAATACCGTTCAATTCACCCGCGGTCTGTTTGGTCTTCCACCCAAACCAGAATTGATAGGATCCATCCTGAAAGACCTCACACTGTGGGACAAGCGGGACAATCAGATCATGTCCCTTTCAGGCGGCATGAAACGGCGGCTATTGGTTGCAAAAGCACTCTCCCATGAGCCGAAAGTTCTCTTCCTTGATGAGCCGACCGCTGGTGTGGACGTGGAATTGCGCCATGACATGTGGCGGCTTGTTGGCCAACTGAAAGACAAGGGCGTCACGATCATCTTGACGACCCACTACATTGAAGAAGCCGAGGAAATGGCCGACCGTGTCGGCGTCATCAATAAGGGGGAAATCATCCTTGTTGAGGAAAAGGCTGAGTTGATGCGTAAGTTGGGGCGCAAGGAACTGACGCTCATCCTGCACGAAAAGATGGAAGCCGTTCCCGATGCCTTGTCAGCGTTTGATTTGGTTCTCGGGCCAGATGGAAAGACCCTCACCTATACATATGACACCCAGAGCGAACGAACCGGCATTACGACCCTGCTCACAGAGCTTTCTAACACCGGTATCCGTTTCCACGATCTCCAGACAACGCAAAGCTCTCTGGAAGACATCTTCGTTGATCTGGTGAAAGGCTAAGCCATGAATTTTCATGCGATCAAATCCATCTACTTCTTTGAAATGGCCCGTACCGGGCGCACATTGATGCAGAGCATCGTCTCGCCGGTCATTTCCACCACGCTCTATTTTGTGGTGTTTGGAGCTGCAATTGGATCACGCATCTCCGAAGTCGATGGGGTCAGCTACGGCGCGTTTATTGTTCCAGGTCTCATTATGCTGTCCCTCATGACACAAAGCTTGTCGAATGCTGCGTTCGGCATCTACTTCCCGCGCTTCGCCGGAACAATCTACGAGGTTCTGTCAGCACCGATCTCCTTTCTGGAGATTACCATTGCCTATGTTGGGGCAGCGGCCACCAAGTCTGCCCTTGTCGGCATTATCATCTTCATCACAGCCACCTTTTTTGTCCCCATTGAAGTGCAGCACCCTTTCTGGATGATTGTGTTCTTCACGCTAACGTCCGTGACATTTGCACTTCTGGGTTTCATTATCGGCATCTGGGCAGACAATTTTGAAAAGCTACAGTTTGTGCCGCTCCTGATCGTCACGCCGCTTGCATTTTTGGGTGGCAGCTTCTACTCCATCAACATGCTGCCAGAAATCTGGCAGAAGGTTACCTTGCTCAATCCGGTTGTGTATCTGATCTCTGGTTTCCGTTGGAGCTTTTATGGTCAGGCAGATGTGAGCCTCACTCTCTCCCTTGCGATGACCTTCCTCTTCCTCGCCGCCAGCGTTTTTGTAATTCATCGGATCTTCAAGACCGGGTATAAGCTGAAGCCGTAAGTCGGGTGACGAGGCAAGGCAGAATAGGGTGACACGCGTGCTCCGTAAGTTTTCAAACGGCGTTGCGGTTTTGGGTGTGGCAGCTCTATTGGCCGCTTGCCAAAGCACCGGACCATCCCCTTCAACGTCTGGCTCGGGACAGCCAAAGCCTCAGGCGACCAGCCAGACAGCACCGGTGACCCCTGCTGCTTATGCCGCTCCAACCGCTGTGCCTCGAGGACGCTCGGTGTTGGTGCTCAACGGCTATACCGGAAGAGAACTGCTTTCTGAAAATGCGGATGCCCCGCGGTTTCCAGCGTCTCTAACCAAGATGATGACGCTCTATCTTCTCTTCGAAGAAGTCAGCAAAGGCCGTTACACACTTTCCACACCGCTGAATGTCTCAGCATATGCGGCCACCCAGCCGCCTTCAAAAATTGGCCTCAAACCGGGATCGACAATAACCGTCGAGCAGGCAGCGCGCGCTCTTGCCATCAAGTCTGCCAACGATGTTGCAATTGCTGTTGCTGAGAACATTTCCGGAAGCGAAGCCGCGTTCGCACGTAAGATGACACAAAAAGCCAAGAGCCTCGGGTTGACGCGCACCCGTTTTGTCAACGCAAGCGGATTGCCAAATCCCCGGCAAGTCACAACCGCGCGCGACATGGCAAAGCTTGGTATGGCGCTCAAAAGGCGCTTCCCGCAATACGCAAGCTACTACAAAGCCCGGTCCTTCACGTACAACGGCCGAAGGTTCAAGGCGACCAACAATCTGATTGGGAAGGTTGCGGGGGTTGACGGGCTCAAAACAGGCTATATCCGCCTCTCCGGCTATAACCTCGTGGCCACGTCAAGACGCAATGGCCGAAAGCTGGTCGTTGTTGTCATGGGCGGTGCCAGCGAAAGCGCACGCGACACGGAAGTGACGCAGTTGATCGAGAGATTCTCCTACTGAACCCCAACCGAATACTAAACCATAGATCGCAAGAACGAAGAGACACACTCGTCATAAATGGCGGAATTCTGTATAAAACAGCATTTAATTACAATTTTACCTAATTCTCTAACCTGACCTTAAATCGTTTTTCCTAAAACTTTACGTAACGAAACCTGATCATTTCAGGCGGCGCGCAAACTAATAAGACGAATAATAACATAGCGTCTTACAGGATTACGTAAAATTAGCTAGGCAGCATTCGAGGACAGAGCCATGTCTTTATTTCGTAAATTTGCCAAGGAACGCGACGGGTCCATACTTCCGTTATTCGGCATTCTAATCATGCTACTGCTCGCAGTAGTCACGATTGGCATCGATATGAGCCAAACATTTGGCGAGAGAACACGACTGCAAACAGCCGCTGACATGGCCGCTGTGCAGACAGGACGTGCACTTTTGGCCGAAGAAATCACAATCGCCCAAGCCAATGCTTATGCAAAAGACGCATTTAACCGGATCGCATCAGGGTTGAGCGCAAATGGCGACGGCAGCTCCGGTACATCGATTTTCGGTACAATGACCGTCAAACCGGCAGTCCAGATAACTGAAACAGTGGACGGAAACACCACCAGCTATGTGGTGAAGGTCAACGGAACAGCAAAAATTCCTGCCAGTCCCTTGAGCTTCATGTTTTTTGACGGGGAGACCGGCAAGAACACGATCTCACTGGGCTTTGAATCCGAAGCAACAGCAAAAGCTGAAGCTGGGGCTTCTTTGTCCATGGCATTGGTGCTGGACCGCTCTGGATCCATGAGCTGGGAACGTCCGTCCCGCATGTCAGAACTCAAAAAAGCAGTTCGCTCTCTCATCAAGGAATTGCAAGGTGTTGACCCGGACGATCAGTTCACCCGTCTAGGCGCTTATGCATACCACTGGTACTATGCTGGTAAGAAAGAACTGACTTGGAACAAAAACTCTGTACGATCCTGGGTCAATGCTCTGCCAGCTCGGGGTGGCACACGAGCTGCTCCTGCAATCCGGTTCGCAAAAAATGACCTTTTGTCAAACACTGAACTCAACGCACACCAAGCCAAGAATGAACAAGAACCCGACCTGTTTATTCTGTACATGACAGACGGTGTAGACGGTGACCCAAACTGGGCGAAGCGGGAATGCGCATCGGCAAAAAGTGCAGGCATCACGATTTACACAGTCGCATTTAAAGCCCCAAACAGTGGTAAAAATCTGCTCAAATACTGTGCAACTTCTGATGCTCATTACTTTGACGCAAAGAACGCAAATGAACTGAACAAGGTGTTCAAGGACATTGCGCGGGAAACCACAAAATCCATCCCGTTCGTTTCGGGGTAACAAGCAACATCAGCAACTGAAAAAACCCGCCGTTTGGCGGGTTTTTTTGTGCCGTTAAGCCTGTTCCAAGTTCACGATGGAAATTGGATACCATTAACTGATAAAACAACCATAAATAAATATGAAAATTAACTACCACCGTATTTTTGACGGTAATGAGTGGGAGCCTCTGTGTGAACATCCAACACCGGAATTTAGCAGCATCGGAAACGTCGCAGGATACGATCGTTGAAATCTCACTCTCCACAGCGCAGCGCATCCTTCCCTGGCTCTCGGTGATTGTTGTTGGTCTTGGTGTGTTTCGAGAGGTCTATGTCGCCGCGTTCGGAATGGACACAATGCTGCAGGGCATCCGGCATTTCGCCCTCGATGCAGAAAACACAGTCGCGGCCTGGTACTCATCCCATCTGATGTCAGCTAGCACCCTCGCTCTTTTGGGCAGCGGGTTGCTCGCCAGAAAATCAGCAAACAAAATGGCAGGAAACTGGTTCCTACTGGCTGCGATATTCATCTGCCTGTCTTTGGATGAAGCGGCCTCCTTCCATGAAGAAGTCAGCTCCCACCTTCAGGGCCTCCTAGATACAGGAGGGATTTTCTACTTTGCTTGGGTAATCCCCGGCTCAATCTTCGTCGCAGCTGTCGGCCTTTACTTCTTACCCTTCCTGTTCAAACTCCCACGCTCAACAGCACTCTCCTTCGTCTTGGCCGGGGGCCTGTTTGTTGGCGGAGCCATCGGAATGGAGCTGATCGGCGGAGCCTTGGCAGAAGGGACAGAGATACGCGGCTGGCAATATTATCTGGCGGCCACAATTGAGGAAACGCTGGAAATTGCGGGCCTCACTCTCTTCCTTTGGGCACTGTTGGACTATCTGAAGAACCAACCAGCACTCTGGGCCTTCCGCTAGATCAAACAAAAAAGAGGCTGCGAAATTCGCAGCCTCCTCAACAGCACTGGAACGAGACAGAAGACCTTAGTTCTTGGTCTTGTCGACAAGGGCGTTGGACTTGATCCCGCCGCGACCTGCCAGAGGCAGGCGCCTTGGGTTTATAGCCTTGGACAAGGCCAACGCGCACAAGTGGTTAGTTCTTGGTTTTGTCGACAAGGGCGTTGGACTTGATCCAGGGCATCATGCCACGGAGCTTTTCGCCTACTTCTTCGATCTGGTGCGCGTCGTTCAGGCGGCGGGTTGCCTTGAACTTGGCAGCGCCAGCGCGGTATTCTTGCATCCAGTCAGAGGTGAACTTGCCGTTTTGGATGTCTTCCAAAACGCGCTTCATCTCAGCCTTGGTCTCAGAAGTTACGATACGCGGACCAGTGACATACTCACCCCACTCAGCAGTGTTGGAGATGGAGTAGTTCATGTTGGCAATACCGCCTTCGTAGATCAGATCCACGATCAGCTTTACTTCGTGCAAGCACTCGAAATAAGCCATTTCCGGCGCATAACCAGCTTCAACCAGCGTTTCGAAACCAGCGCGGATCAGCTCAACGAGGCCGCCGCAGAGAACAGCCTGCTCACCGAAGAGATCTGTTTCACACTCTTCCTTGAAGCTGGTCTCAATAATTCCGGAACGACCGCCGCCAACGCCGCAAGCGTAGGACAGGCCGAGGTCGTGTGCGTTGCCGGTTGCGTCTTGGTGAACAGCGATCAGGCACGGAACGCCGCCGCCCTTGACGTATTCGCCGCGCACGGTGTGGCCTGGGCCTTTTGGTGCAACCATCAGAACGTCGATCGTGTCTTTCGGCTCAATCAGGCCGAAATGAACGTTGAGGCCATGTGCGAAGGCAATCGCAGCACCGTCACGGATGTTGGCAGCAATGTGGTCCTTGTAGATGTCAGCCTGCAGCTCGTCCGGAGTGGCCATCATCATCAGGTCGGCCCATGCAGCTACTTCAGCAACAGTCATGACCTTGAAGCCATCTGCTTCAGCCTTGAGAGCAGTCGTCGACCCTGCACGAAGCGCAACAGCAATGTCGGTCTGGCCGCTGTCTTTCAGGTTCATGGCGTGTGCACGGCCCTGAGACCCGTAGCCAATAATGGCAACTTTCTTGGATTTGATCAGGTTGATATCTGCATCGCGGTCGTAATAAACGCGCATTGGTAGTCCCTTTCCCGTTTGATCCTGTGCCCGCTCCGGGCCGGTATTTCTTTGGTTGACTGGATGAGTGAGTTTCAGGCGCCGTAGAGCTGGTAAAACTGTTCAACGGCGGTTTGTGCCTGGGATTTCAGGTCCTGCTCGGCAGGCGTGGCAGCATCTCCCAGAAGGAGGCGGATATGAACGTCGCGCACCGCCAGCCCATAAAGCACCTGGTAAGCTGTGTTCGCGTCGTCAAATCTCAGAAAGTTCTTGTGACGACCAGCTTCTAGCAAGGAGCGCGCGCGTGTCGAAATCATGTGTTTGCCGCGCACCAGCAAAAGCTGACCCAACCTGTTGCCTTCCCGGTTCGACTGGCCGATTGACAGGCGGTTGAGCGCAACTGAGGTTTCGCCGAACAGAACCTCCAGCAAAGCTTCCACGAACGCGTTGACGTGGGTACGGTAAGTCTCAGCGTCTGATGTTGCGCCGGCTTCAGACGGGAAGCGAACCTTGCTAGCCTGATAGGCCACAACAGCTGCGAGCAGCCCATCGCGGTCGCCAAACCACTTGTAGAGGCTTTCCTTGGAGCAATTGGCTGTCCGCGCCAACCCGGCAGTCGTCAACGCCTTCTCCCCGCCCTCAACAAGCAGCGTCAAAGCGTGCTCTAGAACAGCTTCCTGTCTCGGTGTAAACGTGACGGGCGTACTGGAGGTGGCGTCTGAAAACTCAACGGAAGCGGCAAAGGACATGGACTGACTGCTAACTGACAACGGATGCGAACCGTACCGTACGGTTCGCACCTTATTAATCAGAGGTGAGTAACTTGGTCAAGCAGCTTTTTTCACAAAACAAAAAAGGGCGCCCGAAGCGCCCTTTCATTGATCATGTGCAAAGAACCTTAGTCTTCGATGCGAACTGGCACAAACCGAAGTTCACCAGTTTGATTAGAGAGAAGCAAGAGAGCTGAGCGGCGATCTGCCTCTTTCAGCTTTTTGATTTCAGCCTTTACATCCTCTGGCGTTTTTACCGGCTCTTGAGCCACTTCCTTGATGACATCACCGGCCTGAACCCGCTTTTCTTCTGCAGAAGATCCCGGAATCACTTCCTTGACCAGAACCCCATCCACATCCGCTTCGATATTGAACTCTTCACGAAGTGCATCATCAAGTTCGACCAGCATCATACCAAGGATTTCGCTAGGCTCATCTGCCGGGAGTGGATCAACGCCGTCGTCTTCACCCTCGTCTGTGCGCGCATCAGCTTCTTCCAGACGTCCAAGTGTGACAGGAACCGTTACGCGCTCGCCTTTGCGGAACACAACAACGGCCACTTCCTTGCCAATCGCGGTCTCGGCCACGATGCGAGGCAATTCACGCATGGAATCAATTGGCTTGCCGTCAAACTCGACGATCACATCACCCGGCTGGATATCCGCACCAGCGGCAGGGCCGTCTTCGCTAACCCCCGCAACAAGCGCGCCCATCGCTTCGTCCATACCGAGGCTTTCCGCGATTTCGTCAGTCACTTCCTGAATGCGAACTCCGAGCCAGCCGCGGCGCGTCTCACCGAACTCGCGAAGCTGAGAGATGACACGTGTGGCTGTTTTCGCTGGGATCGCAAAACCGATGCCGATGGACCCACCGGACGGTGAAATGATCGCCGTGTTGATCCCGATCACATTTCCCTGCATGTCAAAAAGCGGACCACCGGAGTTCCCCCGGTTGATGGAGGCATCCGTTTGAATGAAGTTGTCGTATGGACCTGAATTGATGTCCCGGTTTTGAGCGGACACGATGCCGACCGTCACCGTTCCGCCAAGGCCGAATGGGTTACCAATGGCCATCACCCAGTCGCCGACGCGAATGGCATCGGAATCGCCAAAATCGACAGCCTTCAGCGGTGTTTCCGGCTCGACTTTCAAAACGGCAATATCCGTTTTCTCATCCGTTCCGATCAGCTCGGCTTTGAGCTTGGTGCCGTCGTTAAAGTTGGCAGTGATCTCATCTGCACCCTCAATCACGTGATTGTTGGTGATGATGATGCCTTCTTCGCCGTCAATCACAAACCCGGAGCCAAGTGACTGCACACGGCGCGGCTGGCGATCTTCATCACCGCGATTCTGGCGATTGAAGAACTCCTCGAAAAACTCCTGGAAAGGAGACCCTTCCGGCACTTGAGGCATTGGAACAGAGCGCCGACCTTCCACCTTTTGCGATGTGGAAATATTGACCACGGCATCGCCGAGTTCTTCAGCAAGGTCTGCAACAGAAACAGGGCCTTGAGCGAAGGAAGGTTGAGCTGGATTGAGGACAACAAGCCCACCAATCATTGCTGCGGCTGTCAGGGAAACAACGGATTTAAACCTGCGGCGAAAGAAATCGCGTGCCATGAGGCATTCTCCTCCAAACGGATCGGATCGCTAATGAGCAAACCATAGCAGGTCACCCTAGCTTTTCGAATATAACAAAGGCGAGAGAATTGATGTTCTCCCGCCTTAAACAGTTTTGTTACCCGCGCACGAACCAGACGATCAGCACACCCAATGCCAGAACACCGAGCCCTGTATATCTCAGGATATGATCTGGTGTTTCCAGTGCGCTGCGCATCATGGCCTTCATCGCGCCCGGGCTGAGCGCATAGAGCGTTCCTTCAAACGCCAGCACCAGCCCGAGTGCGGTGATGAGTTCCGTCATTGAGCGGAAGCACCTGCGGTGTTTCCAGCCCCTTGAGGATCGTTGAAGAACCGGAAGAACGAAGAGTCCGGTGACAGCACAAGGTTCGTATCGCCTTGCTGTAGACCTTGCTCATAGGCCTGCATGGAGCGGTAGAACCCGAAGAACTCCGGATCAGCACCAAAGGCTTCCGCGAAGATACGGTTCCGCTCAGCATCCCCGTCACCGCGAATGATCTCTGAATCCCGCTTCGCTTCAGCGACGAGAACAGTTGCATCACGGTCTGCACGGGAACGAATCCGGCGCGCCTGCTCTTCACCCTGTGCCCGCAGCTCGGTGGCTTCACGCTGACGCTCGGTTTGCATCCGCGCGTAAATGGCCTGAGAGTTTGCATCGGGAAGGTCCGCACGACGGATCTTCACATCCACAACTTCAATGCCAAGATCAGACGCGCTGGAGCTGACGTCACGACGGATGTTTTCCATCAGACCGGCACGATCATCGCGTACCACTGCCACAAACGATGCTTTTGCAAGCTCGGAACGAAGTGTGGACTGCAAGAATGTCGACAGACGCTGATTGGCTTCTGGAATGTTGTTCACACGCTGATAGAACTGGACCGGATCAGAAATCCGGTAGCGCGCAAACGCATCCACGACGAGACGCTTCTTGTCAGACGCGATCACTTCCTGCGGCGACATGTTCAGATCAAGGATACGCTTGTCCAGATAAATCACGTTCTGGATGAGTGGATACTTGAAGTTCAAGCCCGGCTCCTGAATGACCTTGTCGATTTGACCAAAGGTCAGAACCAGAGCCTGCTGGGTCGGATTGACGATAAACAGTGACAGGTAAGCAACAAAACCGATAGCTGCGAGGAGAAAACCGAAGAAGGTGCTACGCATTATTGGTTACCTCCCGTGCGAGCGGACGTGCCGCGCGGTGCAAAGTCGTTCAGCGGCAGGAACGGCAGGACCCCCTGCTGGCCACCGGCCTGACTGTCGATGATGATCTTGTTATTGGCGCCAAGGACCTTTTCAAGCGTTTCGAGATATAGACGCTCACGTGTCACTTCCGGGGCCTTTTCGTATTGCTCGTAGATTTTTGTGAAACGCTGGGATTGACCCGTTGCTTCAGCAATCGTCTGCTCGCGATACGCATTGGCTGCTTCCAGAACACGGGCAGCTTCACCACGCGCTTCCGGAACCCGGCGGTTGGCATAGGCCTGTGCTTCGTTCTGAATACGCTCCTGGTCGGCACGCGCCGCCTGAACATCACGGAAAGCGTCAATAACCTGACTTGGCGGATCCACCTTCTGCATCTGAACTTCGGTGATCTCGATACCAGCCAGATAGGAATCGAGTGTTTCCTGCATCAACTGGTCAACGTCGTTCTGAATGGCAACGCGATTTTCAGTCAGAATGGAGTCAATGTTGGAGCTACCAACAACCTCACGCATGGCGCTTTCTGCCACAGCTTTCACTGTGCCTTCCGGATTCTGAATGTTGAACAGGAAGTTTGAAATACCGTCGCGGGTGTTCTTAATGCGCCACTGCACCTTAAAGCCGACGTCAACGATGTTTTCATCGCCTGTCAGCATCAAGCTTTCCTGTGGGACGTCTCGTGTGCGAATGGCACCACCAGTCACAAACTCTTCAACACCAACCGTCAATTCGCGAAGGCGCTGAACTGTCGGCTTGTAAACTTCCCCGATCGGATAAGGCCAGTTGTAGTTCAGGCCCGGTGTGGTTTGATCCGTGACTTCGCCGAGCACAAGCTCAACACCAACTTCGCCTTCATCCACCCGGTAAAACCCGGATGCGAGCCACACAGCACCGAGAACAGCAATAATCAGGAGGACACCGACTGCTCCGAGGCCGCCACCCCCGCCCGGCATGACGTTTTTCACCCGGTCCTGCGTGCGCTTCAACAGTTCTTCAAGGTCTGGCGGGTTGCCACCGCCGCCGCCACCGCCGCCCCAAGGGCCACCGTTATTGCCGCCGCCACCGTTGCCGCCGCCCCATGGGCCGCCATTGTTTCCGCCACCTTTCCAGGGGCCACCGCCGCCTGATTGATTGCTCCAAGGCATTCAATAATCCTTCTTGACGTCTTGATGCACCGGGAGCGGGCATCAAGGTGAGAATTGGCCTGTTCTAGTTACTCGTGGTTATAGGCAGGTTACCGTCTTGTTTCAACGTACCGCCTTCCCACGCTTGGGATACAGATGTCGCGGAATTGGGTAGTTCGCCTAGATTTTTCAAGCCTGCGGACAGAGAAAATTGCACCTATATTTCGTGAATTTGTATTTCAAACTCAACTCCCCCACTCTTCAAGAAGTAATTCAAATGGAAGAGCAGGCAAAAGAAATATAACTCGGTTAACCACCAAGCCTCATATCGATGTGAGGAATACCATCTTCAATATATTCTTCAGAGACCGTCAAAAAACCAAATCCGGAGTAAAATTTTTCTAGGTATGACTGTGCCGAAACTTCAATTTCGCAACTGCCACACAGTTGGCGGGCCTTGTTTATGCCCTCAGACATCAAGATCTTTCCAAGGCCAAATCTTCGAAAATCCCGGTGGACAACAACCCGCCCGATCCGGGCAGACCGTCCCGTCCCGTCGGCTGGAAACAGCCGAATGGCCGCAACAAGCTGGTTGCCATCCCGCTCAAAAGCCAACAAATGAAGCGTTTCCAGGTCTTTGCCATCAATATCCGCATAAGCGCTTTCCTGCTCGACGACAAAAATGTCCTGGCGCAGTTTCAAAAGGTCATGCACTTGCAAAGAGGTCAGTTGCTCGAATGACAGCCACTCCAGACGAAACCGGTTATCAAGTTCCGCCGTCATGGGGCGGCCCTGCGCTGATAAGTCACAAACTCAAACCCTGCGCTGTCTTTTTCGGATTGTTCGCCAGATCTGCGCGCTGTTTCGTCCCAAATGGCCGGATCGATCTCCGGGAAAGTCGTATCACCTTCCGGCTCCGCATCGACTTCTGTGATTTCGAGACGGTCCGCCACCTCAAGGGCACTTCGATAAATCTGCCCACCTCCGATAATCATAATCTCATCAGCATTCAGTTCAGTAAGAAGGGTCTCACATCGAACAAGAGCGCTGCTGAGCGAAGAAAACACTTGAACATCATCGGCTGAAAACCGCTCGTCTCGCGTCAAAACCAGATTAGGTCGACCCGGCAGGGGCTTTCCGAGCGATTGAAACGTCTTACGTCCCATAATGACCGGCTTTCCAACTGTAAGCGCCTTGAAGTGCTTCAAGTCGGTCGGAAGCCGCCAAGGCATATCCCCATCCGCACCAATCACACCGTTTTTTGCTACCGCGGCCACAAGGGCGATTTCCGCCATTCAAACCTCTCCTGTTAGAAATTTTTCACACCGCAATTGGCGCTTTGATGTGCGGGTGCGGATTGTAATCCGTCAGCTCAAAATCTTCATACTTGAAGGCAAACAGGTCCGTCACATTTGGGTTCAAAGTCATCGTCGGCAAGGCACGCGGCGTCCGTGTAAGCTGCTCACGCACCTGGTCAAAGTGATTGAGATAGATATGCGCATCACCAAATGAGTGAACGAAGTCGCCGGACTTCAGACCTGTGACTTGCGCAATCATCATGGTCAGCAAGGCGTAGGAAGCGATGTTGAACGGAACACCCAGAAAGATATCAGCGGACCGTTGATACAGCTGACACGAGAGCTTTCCATCTGCGACGTAGAACTGAAACAGGGAATGGCATGGCGGCAGCGCCATCTCATCGACCAGCGCCGGGTTCCAGGCCGATACGATCAGACGGCGACTTTCCGCATTGGCCTTGATCATGGTCAGGAGATTTTCGATCTGATCAATCGAGCGACCATCCGGGGCCGGCCACGACCGCCACTGATAACCATAGACCGGGCCCAGCTCGCCGTTCTCATCGGCCCAGTCATCCCAGATCTTGACGCCATTTTCCTGCAAATAGCGAACGTTTGTATCGCCAGACAAAAACCAGAGAAGTTCGTGAATGATTGAACGCAGGTGCAGCTTTTTGGTCGTTACCAGCGGAAAGCCTTCCGACAAGTCAAAGCGCATCTGATGGCCAAAAATCGAACGGGTTCCCGTGCCGGTTCTATCTCCACGGTCTACCCCCTGATCGAGGACTTTCTGCATGAGATCGAGATATTGCTGCATAGCGGCCATTTCTGAAGTTCGTAAAATTCAGATCAAAGTCCTAAACCGACTCGAGCCATCGGTCACCGGTCTTCTTTCGTTTTCGGGCTGCTGACAGACATACCCCTTTGAAAGGGGTAGGAAACCTGTGTTTTTCCACCGATGACCGGCTGCGACCTGTGGAAGACCTAGTCGCCAATCCATCAACCAGCCCAATCTCCCTCTTTCATTTGCGGTCACATGAGCCTATATCAGGGGTGCTGGTTCGCCAGCTATGGCAATAAACTGTCAGTGCAATAAACCTATCGGACCCGGGGGCGGTACCCGGCGCCTCCACCCAAGCCCACTGATTTTCCCTTTTCAAAACAGTGGGTTTCGGCGGGGGCGAAATAGGATCGACGAGGGCGTAAAGACTGTGCTTTTGCTCGGCATTGTACCACCGTTATCGGGCTTTCTTAATAGTTGCAAACGACAACTATGCTATGGACAACGCTGTCGCTGCGTAATGCAGTTCCGGTAGTCCACTAAGTCCCGTTGGTTAGCACCTTCAGGCGGGGTTCGGAGGCACCTGGCAACAGAAGCCTCCACTTTCCCGGCACATTTCGTTGAAACGGCTCGTGAAATTTGCCACGAGCGCTGTATAATGCGTGAGTTGAGCCAAAAGAGGTCTTTTCTTTTGATTTTCTTGCGGTCAATGTGCCTGAATAATTCTTGCAGACTATGACAGGGTACCACTTCGAGCAGATGGCTGAAGATCTCCTCCGATACGACATTCTCATCCAGGACGCTTTGCGCGGCGCGGTGAAGAAGATCCTCTCCGAAGTCGGCCGTACCGGCCTGCCCGGAGAACACCACTTCTATATCGCCTTTGAGACCACGGCGCCCGGCGTACGGATTTCCTCGCGTTTGAAAGAACGGTACCCGCAGGAAATGACAATTGTTCTGCAGCACCAGTTCTGGGATCTGGCAATCGGCGAACACGCCTTTGAAGTTGGCCTGTCCTTTGGCGGTGTGCCGGAAAAGCTTCTGGTTCCCTATTCTGCAATCAAGGGCTTCTTCGATCCATCCGTCCAGTTTGCACTTGAGTTTGATCCGGGCAAAACAGCTGAAGAGCTGCCGGAAGAACTGCTTGAGGCGGTTGAAGAACTGGCACAGGCTGAAATCGATGCCGAAAACCTGCCAGTCGGACAGCCGCCCGTTGGCGTGAGTGCCAATTCTGATGTCGACCCTGGCGGCTCAGATACAGCGAACAAGCAGGACACAGATACGGATACGAGCGAAGGTGGCGGCGAAGTCGTCTCCCTCGACGCGTTTCGCAAGAAGACCTGACACCAGTCGGAGCGAAAGTCTTGACCGGAGACGTCATCAATCTGCGTCAGGCCCGAAAGCGCAAAGCAAGGGCCGACAAGGCAGAAAAGGCCAATCAGAACCGGATAGCCTTTGGCCAGACCAAAGCCGAGAAGAACGTCTCCAAAAAAGCCATCACGGATCTAAATAAGACAGTCGACGCCCATCACCTTGATCGCACCACAAAAGACGAAGCCGATCAAAATGACTGATGGCGGCATTTTGCCATGGCGCTGATCAAACGCTCGTTCACCCTTCACGGCCACCGGACCAGTCTTGCTCTTGAGCCGGAATTTTGGGCTGTTGTGGATGAAGAAGCTGAACGACGCAACCAAGCCGTGGCCGCGCTGATTGCAGAAATTGATCTCACTCGTGATCCAGACGACTCGCTGTCATCCATTGTCCGGGTTTGGGCGCTAACTATTGTTCAAGAGAAACTCGGTCCGAACACCGGCTGATCAGTTGCCGGACCAATTCGGGTTTTCTCGCACCATCCCATTTGGCAACTGAATGTAACGCGGCTCAGAGGACACAGGTTGAACGGGGGCAGTGGTTCGGCGCTGGATCGTCTGTCGCGTCCTTTGGGCAGGCTCACTGGCAACAACGTTATCGCCGCCGCTGTCGTCAGCTCCAAGGTCAGACACGGTCGGCGTACCGATATCAAGCGTCAGCAATTCTTCAATTGTCTCTGGAGCTGCGAGCGGCGGAAGATCAGACGCAGTGCCGGTATCTCTGGTCGCCGTTTCAGTTGTGTCAGGCGTTTCAGATGCGGGCAATGGCGCACCACCTGCATCGTTTGACGCTTCAATGATGCTGCGAATTCTTGAGCTGAAATCACCACCGTCAGCACTTGCATCGACAACTGCAGGTGCAAGCGGCTCAAGCGAAGCAGTCGCCGGAGAACTCTCATTCAGGGATGCATTGTCTGTAGGACGGATGGGCTGCAGGTTTGTTTGTTCGGCAGGGTCTGCTTCTTCCCCCTGTCCGGTTGCCGCTTCGCCCTGCTCTGCTTCCAGAGCTTCTTGAGCAGCTGCTTCCGCGGCCGCCTGCTCCATCCGCTTGTCGGTCTCACGGTAACGTTTCAATTCCCGCAGCAACCGATCGCGTTCCAGAATTTCCGCCTGCAGCTTTTCCACCCGCCGGACTTCCTGATCAAATGCCCGAAGGGTCAGGAAAGCGGAGAACGGAGCGATATCAACGGATTGCTGAGGTTGATCGAGCGCGCCTTTGAACAGCATTCCGACCTGAGGCTCAGCCCCGGTCACTGCATTTTCGCCCGGATCAATCCGGATCGTGACATCACTATCAAGCTCAAATGTGTTCAGGTCCGCCTCAACAGAACCAAAAATATCGGCATCCGACGCATCAACCACGATATTTCGGGCGCTAATCCGACCGCCGAGCAACGACAAAGTGCCTTCCAGTTTTGAAAACGGCAGGCTGCCAACTGTCATGTGGCTCACGAAGGCCTCCTTGATCGCGTCATCTTCCAACTCAAGCCCTGCATCTGCCGCCCGGATGACAAGATCAAACGCACGCGGATTAATACCACGTAGCTCTCCGTCACGTACAGTTGCCGTACCGCCCCCATTCAATCCTGAAACAATTGCAGAAATGGAGCGCCCAGCGCCATCGAACTCAAGAAACAGATTCAGTAACCCGGTGGCAACGGCCCTGTCGTTGCGCGTCCAAACCAGACGACGCACATCTGCATCTTGAAGTTTGATCCGGCCGGAAACCGCACCTTCTGCATCTGAGCGGCGGATTGCCAGCGCCGCATCCAGTTGGCCACTGGCATATTGAGCTGACAGTCCATCCAAACGCAGCATCATGGGTGTCAGCCGCACTTCTGTCGTCGCGTTTTCCAACTCCAAACCGTCTGCAACGATGAACCTGTTTGCAGAGACCTGCAGTGTCAGATCAAGGTCTGACGACAAGGTTGCCCCAAACGCACCATTTGGCCAGATGGAAGACCCATCGCCCGCGGAAAACCATTGATCCGGCCCCAGAATTGCTTCCGACAACACCCTGAGATCAAGTTCGCTTAGTGCCAGATCGCCCGTAAACCGCCGGTTCGTCTCACCCACAGATGGTTCCAGATTGCCGGATGCTGATCCATCTACGGTTACGCCCGCAAATGTGCCCTCAATGGAGGTCAAGTCCAACTGTTCTGTGTTACCGGAGATAGACGCCTGCAGATCAACCGGGATGCCCCCGCCCATGATCGGCAACACCCGCCCTGCCAATAGCGCAACCGGCGCAAGGTCGGGCGTCGCCGCGCTAACTTTCAGATCATATTTCGCATCACCGTCTTGCGGAAGGCGCACCGTTCCGGACACACCGAGGCTGGCAGCTTTTGACCCAGCATCAAGGTCTACGGAAAGCCCCTCTTTGGGGCGGCCCTCAACACTAAGGGCAACAGTGGCCTCTCCGAGGTCATCAACTGGAAGAACCTCAAAGCCAAACTGGCGCAGCATGGTTCCACCATCAGAACCAGTGAGTTTCAACTTCAAGCCAATATCCGCATCCCGCCAGGCATCTACTCGGCCAGAAAGACTTCCGGAAACGGCGGCCAACGCGCTGCCAGCCTCACCATCGAGCTCAAGGAAGACATCGCTTTTGTCATTGTCCGCATGCGCGGTCAGATCTGCCTTGAAACGAGCCGGCACCAGATAGGGAGCCGCCTGCTTGACGCGATCAACAAGGCCGGAGTCTGGAAACACAGTTTTGAGCAAGCTGACGAGGCCGCCCAGATCAGATGCAACAAGCGATCCGGAAAGGCTGCCTTGGGGCGTTTCAAAAATGTTGTTCACACCACCACGGACATCCACCTCAGCTCCTGCCAGGTCGCCTGCAAACAGCCGATTGACCTTTAAATCGCCATCGGAAAAAGCAGCTTCAACGCCGATATTCTTTCCCTCAACCGACCCAATCAGAACACGGTCCGCTTGAACGCGGGCAGAGACTTCCAAATCGCTTAAAAGCCCAGGGCGTTCAGAGACGCCGCGCAGACCAACATCTTCTCCGCGAACCGCCTGCCCGAGCTTCACCACTTCATCAATGTCGAGCTGGTCGGCATTCAGGTTGATCGAAAAGATGGGGTTGCCATTGACGCGCTTGCGATAGGACACCGCGCCATCTGCATCCGCACCGTCCAACGCCAGATTAAGGTTTTCCAGAACGAACCCATCCGGAACAACATTGATCCGCCCTTCCAGATCAATCGGCTGAAGCGTGGTGGCTCCAGATTTCGCCTGACGCCACCATCCCACAAATGCGCCCGGTTGCTGAGAGCTCAAGGAAACATTTCCGCGATACGTCAGGTTTGGTGAGAGAACGAGATCACCTTGAGAGGCAATTACAGTTCGCCCCGGCGCACGGGCAGCAAATCTGGCTATGCGCCATCCGCCAAGGGCCGTTTCAACATCGAGACGCATGTCTTGTGTCAGGCCACCGCCAACAACCAGCGCCGGGACATCCAGACTGATCGCCCCGTCCATGTCAGGAACCGGAACCGCAGACAGCGCAGCAAACACCCGCTCAGACGCTTGGCCAAGATCAATCGGCGAGAGCGGTCCTCCGCCAAGCAAGCGATCCAGATCAATCTGTTTGGATCTGGCCCGTACTTCAAACCGCCGAGCACCTGAATAGACCAGATCCGCCGTACCGGTCATCGAGAGCTGACGTTCTTGCGGTCCGAACCGATATTCAAATTCTGGCACTTCAAGCTCGGCCATATCGGCTTCAACTTGCCCGGAGAGGGTCCACGCCGTATCGACGTCTTCCGGGGCCTGTATCGAACTCAGGTTAAATGCGCCTTCAAACTGCGGCGAAGCATTTTCATGCGACAGCAGACCATCGAGACCCAGATCGACCGGAAAGCGCGTGGGTGTCACCTGCCCCTTCAAACGGATCGACCCGTTCTCCTGTTGGCGCCCCGTCGCCATGGAGATTGAATAAGGTTCCTGATCAAGCGCAATGGTACCGTCCAGCTTGAACGGCCCCTCCAGGCTACGTGCGCTCAAAGAAAGATTGCCACCTTCAAACCGGAAGGTTTCACCCGTGCGAGCATCAACAACAGACAACGCGCCGTTGGTGATTGCAACATTTTCGAAGGCAACGTCGTCTGCATTCAACGACGCAAGAACACCTGTTTCAGGCATCGCCGTCAGCCAGTCCAGACGACCGCTTTCATCAAGGGAAAGCTGCAGATGGGGGCGATCCAGTTGCAAGTCCCGCACCTTCACCTCCCCTTTCATCAGGGGTGGCAATTCGACTTGCATCTGGAACCGGGAAACGACAAGCAGAGGATTTTCCGCAGCCCCGACACGAACATCGGAAAATGTGATCGATGGCGCAGGCAGAAGCCGCATGTCGGCTTCGCCAAGCACAGTAACAGGATGACCTAAGACACGTTCGGCATAACGTTCAAATGTGGATCGGTAGAGGGTCCAGTCGACAAAATACGGCCCAACCAGCGCTGTCATCAGCACCAGAACAACCCCAACGCCAAGGATGATGAAAAAGCGGTTCAGCTTTCGTCTCCTGCCAGACCTGATTCCCTTATTTCAATTTGCATAACATACACCAAAGCGCCCAGGCTATGTGGGCCTGCATTCGTCAGAAAATTCCGTAATGGCATGATATTTAAATACTATGTCACGATGGAGGCAGGATTTTTCCCGGGTTCATGATGTTATCGGGGTCCAATGCTCGCTTGATCGTTTGCATCATGTCCACGCCGTTGCCGTGTTCTTTTTGCATATATTTGATCTTGCCCTGCCCGATCCCATGCTCGCCTGTACATGTGCCGCCCATATCGATAGCGCGGTAGTTCAGCCGCTCAACAAACGCTTCGGCAGCTTGAACCTCCTCGTTATTATCAGCATCCACCAACACAAGGACGTGGAAATTTCCATCTCCGACATGACCTACGATGGGGGCAATAAAGCCGCTGGTTTCAATGTCCTTCCGGGTTGCCTCGACACATTCTGCAAGGCGAGAAATCGGCACGCAGACATCCGTTGCCACGCCTTTTGCTCCGGGCCGGAGGGTGAAGGAAGACCAATATGCGTTGTGGCGCGCTTCCCAAAGCTTGGTGCGCGCTTCTGCCTGCGTTTCCCAAACAAAGGGGCCGCCGCCAAGGTCTGCAGCTATCTCATTGAAAAGGTCGGACTGTTCCTGAACCCCTGCCTCTGTCCCGTGAAATTCCAGAAACAGTGTCGGTGTCTCGGCAAGATCGAGTTTGGAGTAGATGTTACACGCCTTGACCTGAACGGGATCCAACAGCTCGATCCGCGCAACCGGAATGCCGCATTGGATTGTCGTAATCACTGCATTGCAGGCATCTTCGATGGTGGGAAACGGACACACCCCTCCAGATATTGCTTCCGGAATACCATGAAGGCGCAACTGAAGTTCGGTGATGATGCCGAGTGTCCCCTCACTGCCCACCATAAGCCGGGTGAGATCATACCCTGCGGAGGATTTGCGCGCTCGGCTGCCAGTACGCACAATCTCGCCTTGGGGTGTCACGATGGCGAGACCAAGAACAGCATCACGCATGGTCCCGTAACGCACGGCATTTGTTCCCGAGGCACGTGTGGACGCCATACCGCCCAGACTTGCGTCCGCTCCCGGATCGATCGGGAAGAATAACCCCGTATCGCGCAAATGTGTATTCAGCTGTTTGCGGGTCACACCTGCCTGCACGCGGCAATCCAGATCTTCTGGAGAAACGGAAAGGATCTCATTCATTTGGGAAAGATCAATGGAGATCCCGCCCTGCGGCGCATTTACATGCCCCTCCAACGACGATCCGGTGCCAAATGGGATCACAGGCACCTTATGCTCAGCGCAGATACGAACGATATCCGCAACTTCTTCAGTAGAGTGTACGAAGACCACAGCATCCGGCGGCTGGTTGGTCAGCCATGTGGTCGTATGGCCGTGTTGAACTCTGAGAGCCTCAGAGCGGGCGCAACGATCACCAAAACGCTCACTGAGCAGGGAAACAACAACATCCCGGCTCTCTGTCGTCTGCTCTAGCGCAGTTGCCTGTGGTGTCATCTGATTTCCTTTCCTATGCTCAGCCGGACCCGACTGTTTTGAGATCGGAATATGGAATTACTTGGAACAAACGTCAAAGCGATTCCAGTCACGGATAAAAATGAGGAGATGGATTTTGGCGGATTGGCCACATGCCCCCTTTGAGAGTGAGCGCAAACAGGTTCTGGAAGAGTGGATCGACTATAACGGACACCTCAACATGGCTTACTACAATGTCCTGTTCGATCAAGGCGTTGATGATGCCTTTGTCAGGCTGGGCATGGGCCCTGATTATGTAAAGGCGCGAGACGCTTCTTTCTTCACCGCCGAGGTCCATGTTTGTTACTTGAGAGAACTTGAGGCTGGCATGCCCGTGGTGGTCAATCTGCAACTTCTAGACTTTGACGAAAAGCGCGCGCATTTCTTTCAAGAACTCCGCCATGCTGACGAAGGCTGGATTTCAGCCACATCAGAGCAAATGTCTTTGCATGTGGACCTCGGCGCCCGCAAAGTATCCCCGTGGCCTGAGGATATTCTCGCCAACCTGACAGCACTGGCGAAAGCGCATGCAGAACTCCCCAAACCGGAAAGAGCCGGACGCTCCATCGCAATCAAACGAAAAACAGGCTGAAATCTCACAGGTTTTTGCCGACAAGGGTAGCGCCGCCTGACGACTCAGGCGACACTTCCTTAACTTGAAACCTACAAGCTGTAGGGTCTCTACGCCCAGCCAATTCGGGGCCAATGAAACAGATACTGGAAAATGTGTGGCGGTTACCTTCAATCCTGTTTAGCTGGATTGCGCCAAACATGCGCCTGTTTCTGGCCAACCGGCTGCCCCGGGTCTGGGTCCTGGCTGTCATCATCGGCGCATTGGTTGCCGTTGCAGCGACCCTGTTTCGGCTTTTGATCGGCGTCTATCAATTCACCTGGCTCGGCACGATGTCAGAACGGGTGATTGAAGCTGCAAACAGTCAACCCTGGTGGGTGATTGTCGCCGCACCAACATTTGGCGGCCTCATTGTGGGCTGGCTCTTGCAGAATTATCAGCCCAAACAGCGCGCTGGTGGTGTTGCCGACGTTATCGAAGCCAGAGCGCTGGGGGGGCGTGGCCTTCCCTTCAAATCTGGGATGCTCTCGGCCCTGGTCACCACCATTTCGATCGGCTTTGGCAGCAGCGCTGGTCGGGAAGGTCCAGTGGTTCATTTGGGTGCAACCATTGGAACAGCACTTTGCCAAATCTTTCAGTTACCAGATTCCGCCCGCCGCATTTTACTCGCCTGCGGAGTGGCCAGCGCCGTCTCCGCCTCCTTCAACGCCCCCATTGCCGGGGTGCTGTTCGCACATGAAGTGATCCTTGGTCACTATGCAATGTCTGCATTTGTGCCAATTGTTCTGGCCTCTGCAATTGGCACCGTTTTAAGCCGCCTGTGGTTTGGAGAAGCAACGGCCTTCGTCATTCCCGAATATGAAATCACTTCATATCTGGAGATCCCGGCCTTCGCCCTTTTGGGTGTCACGGCAGGTCTCGTCGCCATCATCTTTCAGTTTTCGCTGATCGGCACAGACTATGTTGCGCGCAACATCTCCATGCCCCTTTGGCTTCGCCCGGTTGTAGGTGGCTTTGCCATAGGCTGCATCGGCGTGTTCTTCCCGCATATTCTGGGTGTCGGCTATGAAGCAACCGACATGGCGCTGAAACAGGAACTGCCAATCACGCTGATGTTGATGTTGCTGGTGGCCAAGACGGCAGCAACCTCTATCACCCTCGCCTCGAGATTCGGTGGGGGCATTTTCTCGCCCGCCCTTTATCTGGGAGCGATGACGGGCGGGGCATTCGGATTGATTGCCGCCTCAATTTACCCGGAAATGGCCTCAAGCCACGGTCTTTATGCGATCCTTGGCATGGGGGCTGTCGCAGCGGCTGTACTCGGCGCACCGGTCTCAACAACGGTGATCGTGTTTGAGCTGACAGGCGGTTATGAGCTTTCCATCGCGCTGTTGATTTGCGTTTCCATTGCGACCGGCCTGATGCAGGCTGTTCATGGAAAATCCTTCTTTCACTGGCAGCTCGGAATGCGCGGGGTTTGCCTTCACGAAGGCGTGCACACCTATCTTGGAACAAGCGTCAAGGTCCGGGAGTTTATGGATCCCCCGCCCGAAAACGACGAGGATCGCGTCTTCGATCCCGCTGGTGGCACGCCTTATCTCCACACAACAGACTCTCTTGAAAGTACGCTAAGAGCCTTTGACAACAGCGGCCATGTGTCCCTGCCCGTTGTCGACAGCGCCGATGCCACACGCATTGTTGGCGTCGCGCGGCACGTCCGTGCGCTGAGCTATTTCAACAAAGCTCTAATCCGCGCCACCGAAGAAGAACACCGATAGGAGAACAGTCAAATTCAAAAAGCCCCTGCGGATACACCGCAGAGGCTCTGGGATCATCTCATTGCTGGGAATGATCAGATTGCGCGTGTCGCGTTTTCCAACCAGGCCCGTGTCTTGTCATCCAGCAAGGGCGACAGAGTTTCACAGACACGTGCATGGTAACGGTTCAACCAATCACGCTCGTTGTCGTTCAAGAGGGCTGGTTCGACCAGACGCAGATCAAATGGCGCAAGCGTTATGGTTTCAAACCCGAGCATCGACCGTTCTCCACCCGGTATATCACGCGCTTCGGTGACGAGCTCGATGTTCTCAAGCCGGATGCCGTATTGCCCGACGGGATAATAACCTGGTTCATTCGACAAGAGCATACCCGGCTCTAGTGCCTGTGTGCCGGTTTTCGCAATGCGTTGCGGACCTTCATGGACCGACAGATAGGATCCCACCCCGTGGCCAGTGCCATGATCGAAGTCGAGGCCCGCCTTCCAGAGATCAATCCGCGCCAACGTGTCGAGCTGAGCCCCGGATGTCCCAACGGGAAAACGGGCCGTCGAAACAGCTATATGGCCTTTCAGAACAAGCGTGAAATGGCGGCACATTTCCTCACTCATCTCGCCAACGGCGAGTGTACGCGTGATGTCCGTCGTGCCGTCTTCATATTGACCACCGGAGTCAATCAGATACGGCACATTTTGCGGGATCTTGAGATTGCTTGTTTCGCTTACCCGATAATGGCAAATCGCGCCATTGGGGCCAGCACCAGAAATCGTGTCAAAGGAAATATCCTTTAAAGCACCGGTTTCGTGCCGGAATTCTTCCAGCTTTTTTGCGACTCCAATTTCGTCCAGCTCACCAGAGGGAGCCTGTTCATCAAACCAGCAAAGGAACCGTGCATAGGCAACCGCATCCCTTATGTGGGCCGCTTTAGCGCCTTCAATTTCGATCGGGTTTTTAATGGCTTTGGGCAGAAGCACGGGGTCTTGGGCTTCGACAATTGACCCGCCAGCGGACGAGATTGTCTGTGCAATCCCTTCACCAGCCAGTGCCGGATCAATCATGACGGACTTTCCGGCTTTCCCCAAACCGCTAAGGAACCCCAGGAACTCGGATGGCTCCAGAATATCCGTCACCCTTTCCAGAGTATCGCGGACCGAATTGGAAAGCTTCCGGCCATCAATAAACAGCGTTGACCGCCCTTCAGCTGAAATGGATGCAAAAGAGAGCGGTAAGGGCGTATGGGTGACATCCGATCCACGAATATTAAACAACCATGCAATTGAATCAGGCTGCGTCAAAACACAGGCGTCGGCCTTGTTCTTAGAGATCGCAGTTTGGATCTTCTTGAGCTTTTCGGCAGCTTCCTGCCCCGCCAAGCTGACAGGGTGCAGCTGAACGGCACCTAGCGGCGGCTCAGGCCTGTCGCTCCAGACAGCATCGATCGGATTATCCGATAAAAGCACAAGCTCAGCGCCCGCATCCTCGCAGACTTGACGCAGCCGCTTCACCTCTTTCACAGGGTGCAACATCGCATCTACGCCGAGGCGTTGGCCGGGTATTAGGCGGTTTGACAGCCAGGATGTAAGCGGCTCGTTGATCAGGTGTTGCGCCGGGAAAACCGCCATATCAACCTGATCGCGGACCTGAATTGTATAGCGCCCATCGACAAAGATGGCTGCTTCATCCTCTAAAACAGCAGCCAAACCTGCAGACCCGGTAAAGCCTGTCAGCCATTGCAAGCGGCAATCATGTGGCGGCACATATTCCCCCTGATGGGCGTCCGCGCGAGGGATAAGAAAGCCGCTCAAATTCCGGCGCTTGAGTTCTTCCCTGAGAAGCGCTGCATGCGGCGCCCCGCAGGAGGGATCGGTGAGATCATCGAAGGTCTGAAACATGTCGGCGACGGTAGTTCTCCGCGATTGTTCAATCAAGCCGATTATGTCGCCATGTGGATGAGTGGTTGATGCGCGAGGTGCAACCCGCAAAATTCAGCATTCGGTTTAGCCAGTATCCCTAATGGCAGTTTTTCTTGCCCCCTACCCGGCAAACCCGTTTCTCATGCAAAAACAGTGCGATGCAGCATTTCCTTCGCATATGCGAGAAATGCAGGGCTGCCATGCTGCTTTCCCTCTACTTCTCAAAACTATTTTGAGCCATATAAAGTGCAACAAAAACGGACATTTAGCGACAACGCTAATACATCACTTGCACGGAGAACCATAATGGTTACCACCACATCCACATCTACCCGCGCCAATGGCAGCCTCGTACGTCGTGCGTTTGACCGGATGATTGAAGCTCGTTCTATCCAAGCCCGTAGGTATGTAAACGGCTACCTGCTGTCCTTGGACGACGCCACTCTGGCAGCTCACGGTTATGATCGTAAGGAACTGGAACGCCAAGGCGCAAACATCAGCGTATTCTGATTTTGTTCAATCCAGTTTGAAGCCTGTAAAGCGCGGTGATGTGACCGCGCTTTTTTATTGGATGAAATTTAATGGCGGTTAGAGCTTCTTGCGTCCGCGCTCAAATGTCAGCGTGAGCCAGCCATCCTTTTCCCGCTTCCGCTCAAGGTGGAACCCTTGAGTTCCGTAAGCAAAGATAATCCGCGGCCCATCCTCAATTCGAAGACCTGACAACACCAATGTCGCACGGTCGCTCATCTGAGCGGAGATTGCCTTGGCCATCTGCATGAGTGGGCGGGCCAGAATATTGGCAATCACCAGATCATACGGACCGTAGAGGCCAAATTTCCGATCTTCCATCCCGTTTGCGGTAAAGGTTTTCACCAACGGACCAACACCGTTCAACCAGGCGTTTTCGCCAGCGGTCCGTGTTGCGATCGGGTCAATATCGGTTGCAAGAACGCTTTGCCTGCTCAACTTGGCCGCAGCAATCGCCAGCACCCCGGTTCCGGTTCCCAAATCCAAAATGCTGTTGAACTCGTGAATGTTCAAAAGGCGGTCAATCTCTTCAAGACAGCCCGCCGTCGTTCCATGGTGGCCGGTTCCAAAAGCAAGTGCTGCTTCGATTTCCAATCCAAAAGCGCCTGGAGGCACCTTTCCGCGATCATGACTGCCATGGACCACAAACCTTCCGGCATGAACAGGCGCAAGGCCTTCCAGACTTTTTTCAACCCAGTTGATGTCCGGCAGTTCTGCAGCATCCAGCGGAACCGCAAATCCATCTGCCCCAACCCGGTCCCGCACCAAGTCAGCCGCTTCTTCGACCTCCATATCGAACAGCAGGATTTCCGCAGTCCAGATTTTTCCATCGGCTGAATCTTCATAGATCGTGACCGGATTGCCCTCATCTTCAAAGGCACGTTCCAGAATTTCGGAAATGCGTTTGGCTTCGAGTTCTTCGGCAGCCAATCGTACACGGATCGTTTTCATGAGCTCACACGGAAATTGGAAACACCTTGCGCTGCCCGTCAATGAGAGCATGCCCTGCGCGTCTTACAGCGCTGACAGGACCTCTACCAGCCCTGAAAACGAAATTATTCCGCGCGCGCCATCTGAAGAAAGGCCTTGCGCCCTAGGCCGAGGGTAAAGTCACTCTTACGGTCAAACCACCGCCGGGCGTCTCATCAAGCGCTATCTCACCACCATGCGCTTCCACAATCGCCTTGCAGGTGGGAAGTCCCAGACCAAAACCCTGACCTGACTGCAGCGTGCGGGCGCTATCACCGCGTTCAAAAGGTTCCACCATGCGTTCCCGTTGATCTGCAGCGATACCAGGTCCGTGATCAGCAAAATCAACACGAACCTTGTCTCCCTGACTGATTGCCGAAATCTCCACAAACCTGTTTGAGTAGGCATGCGCATTGTCAACGATGTTACAAAATGCACGCATAAGCTCGACGTAGTTTCCCAAAACAGTCAATCCGGGCGAAACTACCAGCCGCGGCTCAAACCCCATCCCGCTGTTTTGGTCCGCCAATGAAGCCAATAGACTGGAAAGATCCAGCTTTGCTTTGGGCCCTTCAGATGTGCCGCTTTTCAGGTAATCCAGAGCGCTGTTCAGCTGGCCTTCCATCAGTTCAAGATCGACAAGATTTCTTTGCTTGAGATTTTCGTCAGAAATCAGCTCAGACCTCAGACGGAGCCGTGTCAGCGGTGTTCTAAAATCATGACTGATTGCAGCCAATGTGCGGGTCCGCTGATGGACCGTCTCATTAATCCGCTGCTGCATCCTGTTGAATGCCGCCAAAGCAGCGCGCACCTCACGAGGCCCCACTTCCTCAACTGGAACAGGGTCAACAGATTTCTCCCCAAAAGTTGAAGCTGCCGATGACAGCTGGGACAGCGGGCGAACCACCGCCTGCAATATCCAAAATGATATGGCAACAATGATCAAAAGCGCCAAAATGCCGGGAAGAAAAAACGGAGAGCCAAAGTCCGGGTGTGGGTTGGGAGGTCGATGCGGGTTGGTTTTTGGACCAAACTTTCCACTCAGAACAGCCTTGACCAATTGTCCGTCGGACAGTTGAAAAATCAGATGCGGTACACGAAGTTTTTGGCCGTCATTCGACACTGGCTTTGCTGAGACAAGTTCAATGCCTGATCCAATTGGCCCCAGTCTGAACGGCCAACCCGGTGGAGATTTATGATGTTTGTGGCTGTGAACAGGCTCTGGAATTCGGGATACAATTTCAAGGTAGAGCTCCGGGTCTGCGTACATGAACGTCTCAATTGCCGCCGCGCGCTCAGCCGGAGCAAGATCATTGAGTTCCCGCACAGCTAAAGCATGCTTATACCCAATCGTCGCTGCGCCATTTCCTGAGTCATGATCCTTTTTGAAATAGATCAGCAGACCGAACACAGCGCTGACGCTGATCAGGGCGACAACGACCAGAAGCATGATCTGTGCCGCCATCCCTTTCGGACAAAGTGCCCCCAGAATGGGACAGCCTTTACGCTCAATCGCTGGCAATGGCACGGGCTACGAACTCGTAGCCTCCTGATCTAACCGTCCGAATGAACGTGTATTCGGCACCAGCGGCTTCCAGTTTCGATCGTAGGCGGCTTACCAGAATGTCGATGTTTCGGCCATTCAAAACACCAACTTTGCCCTGCGTCAGAGTAATAAGTTGTTCACGGCTCAAAACGCGCCCCTGCCGCTCACACAAGACCTGCAAAAGATCGAACTCACCTGGAGTGAGCGCAACCAACGCACCATCAGGGTTCTTGAGAACACGTCGTTTGGAATCCAGGCGCCAGCCTTCAAACTCCAAGTCACCTGCCAATGAATTAAGTCCGCCGTTTCCGAGGTCCATCCGCCGAAGCATGGCCCTGACGCGCGCGACCAGCTCTCTCGGATTAAATGGCTTAGGCAGATAGTCATCAGCACCAACCTCCAATCCGATCACCCGGTCAAAATCATCCCCGCGAGCAGACACGATGATAATGGGCACAGGACTTGCTGACCGGAGGCGCCGACAGACACTAATACCATCTTCACCCGGCAACATCAGGTCCAGTAGGATGAGATCTACCTGCTCTTCGCTCAGAGTACGATCCATGGCGGTCGCATTCTCGACCACCGTCACGCGTAGGTCTTGTTCTTCAAGATGGTGACGGATGAGGTCTCCGATTTCCGGGTCGTCTTCCACAACCAGTATGTGTCTCGTCATCTCCTCCAGCACTTAATTCGCCCCAATTTTACTGTGCCCCACATTCCGCAGCGTTGAGCGGATTTCGTCAGGTTAACTATTAGACACACCTAAAAACCAAAAAAAGTAACTATAAGTTTTACGTATTACCCCGACACGCATCACATCTCTCAAATACAACTTTTGATAGTGTATGAATTTTTACTTTGGTCGAATACAGCACAGCCCGGAATCTTGACTAAAAGGACCAGTAGGAAGCAATCAAGCATCAATTTTATTATAATTTTAAGGACTTAAGTCTTGCGACGCTCATTGGAGCTCAGAGATATAATGCATACGTAATACAACTCTCCCCAGAAAGGAGTGATTTAACTCAACCAGAAAATACAACCGGAGTTTCTATGAGTAGATTCGCAAAATCACAAACTCGTGAACGCAGATTATTGTAATTTCCCGAATTTTAGCGGTTTCGGCGATTTGAGGTGGGGCACCGCAGCATATTTCTCACACTCACCACACAAACAGTACGAGAAATTTGGGTAGACAATCTGATCAGAATGTCCACTTGAAATGCGCGCCTGCGCCAACTTCTTCACCATGCTCGTGAAGGGAAGCCGAAACGCCCGCTCGCCAAGCGAGCTTATCGGAAACAGCTCCGGTTAGTCCCATACTGCCGGTTAGGGAATGCGCTCCGCGGTTTTGACCTGTTTGATTGAACGTACCGAACAAATCGGAAGTCACTGTTATGTCGTGAGCTGAATTTTGATTGGCACTCCAATCGTGGTCATATCGCAGTCCAACAAGAAACTGCATTCTCGCTGTCCCGGTGGTCATGATATCCGCCGTCATTTCGATACCTAAACCAGTCATAAATGCATCTGCCGTGGCCGAGTGGACGTCATAATTAAAGTCCCCCCCACCCGTTTCATTCGCTTCCCCTTGCCAGACGTGAGCATAGGACGCTGCAACGAACGGCTTGAACGACACTTCGTCGCTTGCATCAATTTCGTAACCGCCTTTGACAGCCAAAAAGGCGGTGTGGGAGGAAAAATCCGCCTCAGCCTTTCCGCCGGTAAACAGGCCCACATCGGGGTTTATCCGAGAGGCCGAATTAGCGGTATAGGCATAACCGGCAGATGCGGACAGCGACCATTGTTCGAGAACCCCATTCCCGCCCCCACCGCACTTTGCATGCAGTAGAAATTAACACAACTTATAGTTGCTTCAATTCTGTAGAGGCATTTTTCAGAGGGTATGCGAAAGGAAGTTGGTCTGCCTTTCCATAGGGACAGAAATCAGTGCCGCTCAACAAAGTTGTCGAGCACCTTCTTGCGGCCAGCCTTTTCAAAATCAATCGTCAACTTGTTGCCCTCAATGGAAGCAATCGACCCATAGCCGAACTTGATATGAAACACGCGCTCACCGAGGGAGAATGCCGATGGATCGTCGCTCACGGATTTGGCAACCAGTTCCCCCTCAATCGTCAACGGACCCTGCCGTTTGGCACGGGAGGATTTCAGGTCCTGACCATAACTGTTGCCAGACGACGTCTTGGCTCGTTGAGCCCGCTGCCAGCCGGGGGTGGAATAGCTGCCGCGCTCAAAGCTATCGGCGCGATCAAACCGCGACGGCCCATAGCCGCCACCCCCATATCCACCATAGCTGGTGGAGGGCTCTGCGATTTCCACATGCTCTGCCGGCAATTCATCCAGAAAGCGTGACGGAATGGAGTTCTGCCACTGGCCATGAATTCGGCGGTTTGAGGCAAAAAAGAGCTTGGCTCTCTTTCGCGCCCGCGTGATACCCACATAGGCAAGGCGGCGCTCTTCCTCCAGCCCAGCCCGACCGCTTTCATCCAGCGAGCGTTGATGCGGAAACAATCCCTCTTCCCAACCAGGAAGAAAAACAGTGTCAAACTCAAGTCCCTTGGCAGAGTGCAGCGTCATAATCGAGACAGCTTCCTGCTCATCCGCGCCATCGCGATCCATGACCAAGGAGATGTGCTCCAGAAATCCGGCCATGGACTCGAACTCCTCCATGGAGCGAATAAGCTCCTTGAGATTGTCCAGCCGCCCCGGCGCTTCAGCTGACCGGTCCTTGCGCCACATTTCCGTGTAACCGCTCTCGTCCAGAATGATTTCGGCAAGCTCGGTGTGCTTCATGGTCTCGAGCTGGCCGCGCCAGCGCTCAAAATCAATCTGCAGGTTCTTTAAAGTGTTGCGTGGCTTGGGCTTCAGCTCTTCAGTCTGGCAAAGTTGATCTGCCGCCTGCATCAACGGAATGCGATTGGCACGTGCAAGGCCATGAACCAATTTCAGGCTGGCGTCTCCCAAACCACGCTTGGGCGTGTTGACGATCCGCTCAAAAGCAAGGTCATCAGCGGGTTGAACGACACAGCGAAAGTAAGCCAACGCATCACGGATTTCCATGCGCTCATAAAAGCGCGGCCCGCCAATAACCCGATAGTTCAGGCCCAGAGTCACAAAGCGATCTTCAAACGAGCGCATCTGGAACGAAGCCCGCACGAGAATGGCGATCTGGTTGAGCGAATGCCCCTTGCCCTGCAGCGCTTCGATTTCGTCGCCAATCGTTCGGGCTTCTTCTTCTGAATCCCAGACGGACGCGACCGACACCAGATCATGATCCGGCTCATGAAAATCCGTGAACAGCGTCTTGCCCAAGCGCCCTTCATTGTGGGCAATCAGATGAGACGCGGCGGCCAGAATATGACTGGTGGAGCGATAATTGCGCTCAAGACGCACCACTGTTGCGCCCTTGAAGTCATGTTCAAAGCGCAGGATGTTATCGACCTCAGCCCCGCGCCAGCCATAAATTGACTGGTCATCATCGCCCACACAACAAACATTTGGATTGCCCTGCACCAAAAGGCGCAGCCAGAGGTATTGGGCAATGTTGGTGTCCTGATACTCGTCAACCAACATGTAGCGGAACCGCCGCTGATAGTCGGCCAGAACATCCGGCTGGGTCTTGAACAAGGTGATGACATGCAACAGCAAATCACCAAAATCGGCCGCATTCAGGATCGACAGCCGCTCCTGATATTCCTCATAGAGCTTGCGCCCCTTGCCATTGCCAAAAGCACGCGCCTCACCTTCAGGCACTTCTGACGGCGTCAGCGCCCGGTTTTTCCAGCCATCAATCAGCGAGGCAAAGGCACGCGCCGTCCAGCGTTTGTCATCCAGACCTTCCGCCTGAATGATCTGCTTCATCAGGCGTATTTGATCATCCGTATCCAGTATGGAAAAGCCGGATTTCAATCCAACCAGCTCGGCATGTTTGCGCAGGATTTTCACACAGATGGAGTGAAACGTGCCAAGCCACGACATGCCTTCAACACTGCCGCCGATGAAGCCGGAAATCCGCTCCTTCATCTCCCGCGCAGCCTTGTTCGTGAAGGTCACAGCCAAAATTTCAAACGGCCGCGCACTGCCTGTTGCCAGAATATGCGCAATGCGGGTGGTCAAGACACGGGTCTTCCCAGTCCCGGCACCTGCAAGAACAAGAACCGGACCGTCAATTGTCTCCACCGCCAGCCTCTGCTCCGGGTTCAAGCCGTCCAGATAGGTCGGCGCCTGCCGGGCAGCCATCGCCCTTGCCACAATCCCGCCGCCTGTTGGCGCCGGAGTATTTGCTGCAAACCGCGCTTGAGGAGCCTCATTAAACCCGTCCGGGTCAGTCATATGAATTACCAGTTCTGTTGCTGCAGGTAGAGAACAATATAGCAACAAATATGGGAAGAACGAGGCGGGGGAAAGAGTTTTCGCGGGAAAACTAAAGGCAAAGCCTGGTCAATAAATCGAATACCAAACCACAAATTGAAAAAACGGAGCCAAAGCCGAACCCTTGCCTCCGTTCCCTCAATCGGAATAAACACCCCTAAGCAGCCTGGTTCGCACGCACGCTGGAAAGGAACTGATTGACCGCAGAGTTCAGATCACCAGCAGCTTCGGACAAACGGTCCGCTGACTGGCTGACATCTGAGGTCTGTTGTTGTGTTTGGGAAATCGCTTCCGTAACACCCACAACATTCTCAGAAGCAGAAGAACTACCGGACGCAGCGATATTGATGCTGTGGGAGATCTCTCCAGTCGCCGCTTCCTGCTCTTCCACTGCAGCAGCAATCGCCCCGGTAACTTCTTGGACTTGACTGATATGCCCCACAATTTCGCGAATGGCCTCGACTGCCCCTTTTGTGGAACCTTGTATGCCGCCAATTTGCGAGGAAATCTCGTCGGTCGCCCGCGCTGTTTGCTGCGAAAGTTCTTTCACCTCTGCGGCAACGACCGCAAAGCCCTTACCAGCGTCCCCTGCCCGTGCAGCCTCAATCGTGGCATTCAGGGCCAGCAAGTTGGTTTGCTCAGCAATCGCCCGGATCATCTCAACAACTTCGCCAATCTTGTCGGCACTGTCTGCCAGACTGGAGACATCCCGGTCTGTGGCTTGCGCACGTTCAGACGCGGTTGTCGAAATTTCATTTGCCATCATGGACTGGCGGGAAATCTCCTTGATGGAAGCTGCCAATTCCGTAGCCGCCGACGCGACGGTTTGAACACTTGTCGAGGCTTCACCGGTTGAAGATTGTGCCGCTGAGGCTCTTCCGCTTGCCTCCTGAGCAATCATGACCATACGCTCAGCGACTTGGCCGACAGATCGAGTTTCGCTCTCGAGCTGGCCCTGAACACCCTGAACGGAAGATTCGAAACCGTGAATCAGGTTTTCAAGATAAGCTTGTCGTTCAGCGCCTTTTTCGCGAATAGCTGTGGCTTCCGCCTCAAGAGATTTCTGCTTAAGCATACTTTCCCGAAAAATTTCAGTTGCCCTCGCGATATCGCCAATTTCATCAGGACGAGACTGGAAAGGGACATTGACTTGAAGATTGCCCTGAGACATCTCCGAAACAACGGCTCTTTGTTTCCCAAGAATACCGATCACACTCCTGAGTTGAACGAACACAATCGCACCGGAAAAGAGAAATATGGCGACACTGGCGACCGCCAGAATTGTGATGTGATTTTGTAGGTCTGCAATATCGGCGTCAGCAGCATCTTCTGCCCTGTGGATGAGCTCATCAGAAACGTGTTTTAGGATATCCAAACGCTCTGTAGAAGCGGCAAACCACTCACTCGCCGTTATACCTTTCGGATCTTCAGTCGAAGGCAAATCCTGAATAAGTTTTCGCCATTCCTGAACTTTGGCTACAGCGGGATTTTGCATCTCAGATTCATAGACCTTTTTATGATCTTTAAGCGCTATTGCTTTGAACTCATCAAGATAGGCCTTTTCACCTCCATACCAAACCAACATTTCCTTGTAGAGGTCGAGATCGACCGTTTTGTTTTTTTCAAAATCAGACAGCAAAGTGGTAACTTTTGCACGCTCTAACCCACCAGATTCTTTCGCCTCGATCAGCGGAAGATAAGGCAGCAACTCAGCCGAAATCTTTGGAGACGGTGAAGCTTCAACGCTAATTCCAATCAGGTGAATTAGTTCCTTGATTTCCGAAGAATACTTTTTCGTGACCGCGACAACACCAAAAGTTTTGCTATCTATTTTTTTGCGCACATTTTCGACTTCATGAACAGCTTGAGCAACGTGGTTGAGGTCTTTAAGGAGGTGTTTGTCGCTAATATTCGCACTTGCCAAGTGGTCGTCAAAAACCGCTATGATACTGTCAGTTGCACTGCGCTGCTGCCTCAACTTCGAAACGTTTGCTTCCGCATAGCCATCGTTAATCCATGCAACTGTGAGGCCGCGCTCCTTCTGCAATTCGTGAATGACGTTTCCGGCATCCTCCGCGATCCTCGTCAAGGACGGCATATAGGCATGTTTCGACAACTCTACGTATTTCTCACCGAGCGCCACACCTGCAAATACGACTACGGCCAGAAGTGGAATAAGAGCTAGGCTCAAGACCTGTATCTTTATACGTTGAAACATGTTGACCTCTTGATGCAAGATTTGCCTAACTTTAGGTCAACTCCGATTACTTAAAAATTAATAACACGAGAGAGCGACATTTATTATTTCGTCAAAATTGTATATATTGACGCTATTTTGGAATATTCGAAAGAACTTTATGCTATTTCTGCTCAACTAAATTGCCATTAGCAACACAATAATACATGCACTACGATGTAATTAGGCACCAACCAGATCACACCAGCCTTCTTCGGTGATCACCTCGATCTGTAAATCTTCCGCTTTTTTCAGTTTGGCCCCCGCACCGGGTCCGGCCACCAGAAGGTCAGTTTTCTTGGAGACTGAACCTGAGACCTTCGCGCCAAGACGCTCTGCCATCGCCTTAGCCTCATCTCGTGTCATGCGCTCAAGGGCCCCTGTGAAGACAACTGTTTTGCCTGCCACCGGCGATTCGGAACTATCAATCTGCTCGACTTGCTTGGGTGAGATTTGGGCCAACAGGGCATCCAGCTGTTCGCGGTTATGTTCTTCGGCGAAGAACTCAGTCAGCGCATCGGCGACGATGTGTCCAATACCGTCAATGGCATTCAGGTCTTCCCAGGCTTCGCCGTTTTTATCGTGAGCCTTCACCATCGCTTCGTAAAACGCCGGCCAAGAGCCATAAGCCCGTGCCAGCAGCTTTGCATTTCCCTCACCCACATGGCGAATGCCGAGGCCAAAGATCAAACGGTGCAGATCAATGTTCCGCTTGGCGTTGATCGCTTCAAACAGGTTTTTGGCGGAAACAGCTCCCCACCCTTCACGATTGCGCAGCTTTGTCAGCGATTGCTTGTCCCGCTCTTCCAGCGTGAAAATATCAGCAGCCGTTTTGACCAACCCATCCGCAAAGAAGGCATCGACTTGTTTGTCGCCAAAACCTTCAATGTCAAAAGCATTGCGGGACACGAAATGCTTCAAGCGCTCGGTCGCTTGTGCGGGGCAGATCAAGGCTCCTGTACACCGACGCACAGCATCCAACCTGCCGGTCTTCGGATTCTCTTCACGCACCGCGTGACTACCACAACGGGGGCAAACGCTGGGGAATTCAAACGGCTCAGCGCCCTCTTTCCGCTTACTCAGGTCAACATCCACAATCTGCGGAATGACATCTCCAGCGCGCTGGATTTGCACGGTGTCGCCCGGACGCAGATCCTTGCCGCCCCGGATTGGTTCACCATCCTGACCGATGCCCTTGATATAGTCCTCATTGTGAAGCGTGGCGTTGGAGACGACGACACCACCAACGGTCACCGGTTCCAATTTGGCAACCGGGGTCAGCGCGCCCGTACGGCCCACCTGAATGTCGATCTCATTGAGGATCGTAAACGCTTTTTCCGCCGGGAACTTATGCGCAATAGCCCATCTCGGCGAGCGCGACACGAACCCGAGCCGTTGCTGCAAATCCAGCCGGTCCACCTTGTAGACCACACCGTCAATGTCATAGCCGAGCGTCGCACGGTCTTCCTCAATGCCGTGATAGACGGCCAGCAACTCCTCAACCGTTTCACAGCGCTTCATCAGCGGGTTGATCTGAAAGCCCCAGACCTTCATCTGCTCAACCATGCCCATTTGCGTGTCCGCGGTCAGCGCGCTCATGTCGCCCCAAGCATAGGCAAAAAACCTAAGCGGACGTGAGGCTGTGATTTCGGATTTCAGTTGGCGCAGAGAACCGGCAGCCGCATTGCGGGGATTGGCAAACACTTTCCCGCCATTGGCCTCCATACGCTGATTGAGCGCCTGAAAATCAGCGTGGGCCATATAGACCTCACCGCGAATTTCCACGACCTCCGGCACGCCCCCCTTCAGCGAATGAGGAATGTCCGAAATCGTCTTCGCATTTGCGGTCACGTTTTCGCCGGTCGTGCCATCCCCGCGCGTTGCCGCGTAGATCAGCTGACCTTTTTCGTAGCGCAGCGACAGCGAAAGACCGTCAATCTTGGGCTCGGCAGTCACCGCCAATGCACCCATAAGCGGGTCGAATTTCAAGAACCGCCGCACCCGCCCGACAAAGTCCTGCACATCCTCGTCGCTGAACGCATTATCCAGCGAGAGCATCGGAACCCCGTGCTCAATTTTGGAGAAGGCTTCGGAAGGGGCCGCGCCAACATTTCGAGACGGGCTGTCTTCACGAACAAGGTCTGAAAACCGTGTCTCGATAGCCGTGTTACGACGTCTCAGAGCATCATAATCGGCATCGGAAATCGCCGGAGCATCATCTTGGTGATACAGCTTGTCGTGCTTGGCTATTTCATTCGCAAGCCGTTCAAGTTCCGCTTCGGCTTGTTCGCTGGTCAGCGCCTCTACATCCAGTTTTTCAAAAGCAGAAACGGCCGCTGTATCGGTCATGGGACATCCGTTTTTAAAGGCAAACAGCTGTTAGGGCTGCAGGGTAACTGGAATTAGATTTAAGCCACTCAGCGCAATCGGGAAAGGTCAGGATGCTGCTTCGTGAATGAGTTTTCGCGCAGCTGCCCGAGCTTCCTCGGTAATGGTGCTCCCGGCCAGCATGCGCGCAATTTCCTCACTGCGATGCTCATCGTCAATCCGTTTGACGCGAGTAGCCATGCGTTCCGGCGCGGTCTCTTCCTTGGCAATCAGGAAATGCCCTACAGCCCTCGCGGCGACTTGCGGCGCGTGCGTGACAGTGAGCACCTGAACGGAGCTTGCAAGACGTGCAAGGCGGACGCCGATGGCTTCCGCCACAGCACCGCCAACACCCGTATCAATCTCGTCAAAGACAAGCGTCGGCGCAGACCCCTTGTCGGCCAGCGCGACCTTTAGCGCCAAGAGAAACCGGGACAGTTCGCCGCCGGAGGCAACTTTCATCATCGGCCCTGGCTTAGTACCGGGGTTCGTCTGAACATGGAACTCAAGCTCATCAATGCCGGAGCGCGAGGGCGCATCCGCATTGCTGGTCATTTCAACGATGAACCTCGCCCGTTCCAGCTTCAAGGCTGGCAACTCGTCAAGAACAGCCTTTTCCAGCGCACGCGCAGCCTTTTCGCGCTTGGTGGAGAGCTTTAGAGCCTTTTGGTCAAAAGCCTCTCGAGCTTTGCGCGCTGCCTCATGGAGCGCGGACAATTTGTCCTCGCCCGCGTCAAGGTCTGCGAGATCCGCCGCCATCCGCTCACACAGCGGCGACAATTCCTCAACCGGGACGGAAAACTTTCGCGATGCAGCACGGAGCGCAAACAAGCGCTCTTCTACGCTCTCCAGTTCACGCGGATCGAAGTCCGTCTCCCGCAAGGCGCTTTCCAATCCGCCGCGGGCATCTTCCAGATAGTCGAGTGCTGAGGCCAGTGCACTGACAGGCGCTCCCAACAAATCCGGGACATCATCCGCCTTGCGTTCCATTCGGCGCAAAAGGCTGGCAAGTTCCGGGATCGGTGAGGCATTGCCATTGAGTGTCTCGAAGGCTTCATTGAGGTCGCCAGCGATCTTCTCAACCTTCATCATGGTGGCGCGTCGCTCGGCAAGCTCCTCTTCCTCGCCGGGCTGAGGGACAAGTGCGCTCAATTCATCAACCGACGCCTTGAGGTAATCAGCTTCCTTGCGCGCTGTCTCAATGCGGGTCTCGTGATCCTTGACGGATTTTTCGGCCATTTTGAACGCTGAATAGGCCGATGCCACGCCTTCCGCTTCGCCCTGCAGCCCACCGAAAAGGTCAACCAGCTCACGGTGCGATTCCGGGTCCACAAGCGCACGGTCATCATGTTGACCATGAATTTCGACCAGCAGATTGCCCGCCTGACGCATCAAGCCTGCGCTCACCGGCTGATCGTTGATAAACGCCCGCGTCCGCCCATCGGAGGCCTGCAGGCGGCGCAAGATCACATCGCCATCGTCGGAAATATCGTTTTCAGACAGAAAAGCCCGCACAGGATGCGCCATCGGCACATCAAACACCGCTGTGACCTGACCTTGCCGTTCGCCATGGCGCACTAAATCGGCATCCCCTCGCCCGCCAAGGGCAAGAGCCAGTGAGTCCAAAAGAATAGATTTGCCAGCGCCTGTTTCCCCGGTCAGCACAGACATGCCTTCAGAGAACTCAAGGTCGAGGCGGTCAATCAGGACAATGTCGCGAATGGCCAAGTTGGCCAGCATGAAACGGCTCCGGATCAGATCTCAAGACAGAATCGCAGGATCAGAAGACGTTAATATCCTTGAATGCACGACTGATCCAGCTGCCAGAGTCTTCAGATGGTTCATAGCCACCTTCATTCAACAGGGAATATGCATCCTTGTACCACTGGGTATCCGGGAAATTGTGTCCGAGAACTGCAGCGGCGGTCTGCGCTTCATTCACAACACCAAGCGCAAAATAGGCTTCGGTCAGGCGAAACAAGGCCTCTTCAACATGGCGAGTTGTCTGGTATTGCAGAACCACCGTCTTGAAGCGGTTGATACCCGCAATGTAGTTGCGCTTTTTCAGGTAGTAGCGCCCGACCTGCATTTCCTTACCGGCCAGCTGATCCTTGACTGCAATCAGCTTGGTTTCTGCATCCGGCGAATACTCAGAATCGGGATAGCGCTGCAGGAGCTCCGAATAGGCCGAGGCTGCCTTGCGGGTCACAGCCTGATCACGAGATATGTCCGGCATCTGCTTGAAGTAGCTCTGGCCAATAATGTAGAGCGCGTAGGCAGAATCGTCATTGCCCGGATAGAGCGTCACAAAGCGCTGAGCAGCGTTGATCGCCTCAGGGTACTTGCCACGGCTGTAGTTGATATACGCCATGTTGACGAGGGATTTCTTGGCGTATTCAGAATAGGGATAGAGCTTGTCGAGCTGCTGGAACTTCGCGTCTGCGTCCTTCAACTTGCCTTGGGCCCGCAGAGCCAAGCCCTCATTGTAGAGCACTTCCGGCGGCGTATCATCCAGCGCGAAATCTTCTGTGTCCTTGGTGGAAGAACAAGCTGCAAGCCCGAGCGGGATCGTCAACGCCATAATTTTCAGAGCTGAAGTCAGCCCCCAGTTCCGACCGCTTGCCAACCGTCTGTCCTTCACGTTCACAATCAAGCTCCTCGCCGCACGCCGTACTCATCACTTCTTCCAGCGCATGCGGTTGTACGCAAAACCTTCTGTCGAGGGAAGTGTTTACCGGAAAGCATTATCCGCCACCATGCCCCGTAAGAGCATCTGGGCTTTTTTTTAAGCAATTTTGTGGCAGGGAGACGTAATCGCGAAAAGTTCAGGATACGTCAGGACCGAATGCGGCAGCTGCCAGACCCGGAGTTGCCTGACTGTGCGCCCGGTAGACTGGTGCTTCAACGATCTCATAGGCGGAGCTGTCTTCAAACAGCTTTTCCAGGATCGCATGGTTCATCTTGTGACCGCCCTTGAAGGAGCGGTAAAGACCCAAGATCGGCAAACCAGCCAGAGCAAGATCGCCGACAGCGTCCAGAGCCTTGTGACGGGCAAATTCATCCGGCCAGCGCGTACCTTCCGGATTGAGAACCTTGTCTTCAGAAATGGCCACAGAGTTCTCAAGGGAAGAACCCAGCGCAAAGCCCATCTTCCAGAGCTTCTCAACGTCGCTCACATAGCCAAAGGTCCGTGCGCGGCAAAGTTCATTGCAAAACACATCCGGCGTCATGTCCGCAGCAAAACGCTGACGACCAATGAGCGGTGTGTCGAAATCAATTGTAATGTCATAAGACGTGCGATCATTCGGCACCAGCTCACACCAAGCGGACCCATTGTCAACACGAACCGCCTTCTTCACGCGAATGTAGCGACGACCCCGATCGAGACGCTTGAGACCTGCCTGCTTGATGGCTTCCACAAACGCAACGCTGCTGCCATCCATGATTGGCATTTCCGGACCATCAAGCTCGGCGATCACATTATCGACACCAAGACCTGCCAAGGCTGCCATCAGATGTTCAACAGTCGACACACCATCTTTGAACGGATCAGACAAAACAGTGCAAAGCGCGGTGGCTGTGACCTTGTTCCAGAGGGCAGGAACTTCAGAGTTGGCTTCATCATCGGTCCGCTGGAAAACTATACCGGTGTTCGCGTCAGCCGGGATCAGCGTCAATGTTGCCGGCTTGCCGGAATGAACACCGATACCCTCAAGGGTAACTTGTTGCGCAAGTGTTGTCTGGCGGTCGATATGTTTACTCATTAAGCCCCAGCCCTTTCGAAGCGCGATCACTTTTACGGTCCGATACGATTGCAATAAGGAACTGTTAACAATCGCGATGGTGGGAACATAACCGCACACACTCCAAGAGCGAAATAAAGCTTTATTACGCTTTGTAACGCTGTGCATTTCTGCAAGCATTTGAGAAACAAAGAGTTTTCTCACAAAGAAAAACGGACTGAAACAAAATGTTTCAGTCCGTTCTTCGGGGAAGCGGGGCAACTTCAGCGAATCAATTCGCCTGACGACGCAGGAATGCCGGAATCTCCAACTGCTCATCATCCGGTTGGGACAGCGGCTTGGGAGCGGCACGGCCTGTCATGTCCAACTGACCAGCGGCACCATGCGGCTGCGGGCGCGGTTGACGCTGAACCGGAGCCGGTGCTGGAGCTTGTTCCATGTGCGGCTGAGCCTGCGGAGTCACAGTTGGCGCTGGCGCGGCAACTTCACCATGCTCGTCATGCTCATCTTCTGCGCGGCCAAAGCCACTGGCAAGACGACGCAGCAAGCCCATTGGGCGACGCTCATCATCATGCTCGTCATGCTCGCCAGCCAATGGGACCTGTGGAGCTTGAGCTTGCGGAGCCTGAAGCGGAGCTTCATCAGACTGTTTCGCCATCATTTCGCGCTGTGCGATTGGCGGGAAGTCTTCAACACGCGGCATGCGCGGGGCAACCTCATGTTGCTCGGCAACCGGCGGGATATAAGGCTTGCTGACAGCTTCTTCCTGCGTAACCGGGGCAGCTGGCTCCTCATCCATGTCCATCATCGGAGTAGGAGTTGCCATTGAGGCAGCAGAAGGCTGCACCCGTTTGATTTCAACATCCGGGTCAGTGGCGGCAGCCACCGGCTTCGGCTCCGGGATCGCCAGTTCTGCTTCTAAAGACGCCACGGCTTTTGCTGCAGCTTCTTCAGAGCGAACAGTTGCAACCGGGCTGACTGGTGCGGAAGTCTGTACGGAAACAGGCTTGGCAGGTTCTGCTTTTGCGATGGTCTGGGTTACAGTGTCTGGACTTGCAAAATCGGCGAGCAGCTCATGCTCGATACCCGTTGCAACAACAGACACGCGGATGATGCCATCAAGGCTTTCATCGAAAGTCGCGCCGAGAATGATGTTAGCGTCCGCATCCACTTCTTCACGAATACGCGTTGCTGCTTCATCAACTTCAAACAGGGTCAGGTCATTGCCGCCCGTGATCGAGATGAGAAGGCCGCGTGCACCCTTCATGGACGACTCGTCGAGAAGCGGATTGGCGATGGCAGCTTCAGCAGCTTGCTGAGCACGCTTTTCACCAGAGGCTTCACCAGTGCCCATCATCGCCTTGCCCATACCGCGCATTACAGAACGCACGTCAGCAAAATCGAGGTTGATGAGGCCTTCCTTCACCATCAGGTCAGTGATGCAGGCAACACCGGAGTAGAGGACCTGGTCCGCCATGGCGAACGCATCGGCAAACGTGGTTTGCGCATTGGCGATCCGGAACAGGTTCTGGTTCGGAATGACAATGAGCGTGTCGACGTTACGCTGCAGCTCTTCAATGCCGGAATCGGCGATGCGCATGCGGCGCGCACCTTCAAACTGGAACGGTTTGGTGACAACACCAACTGTCAGGATGCCCTGCTCGCGAGCAGCGCGTGCGATAACAGGCGCAGCGCCTGTGCCAGTGCCACCACCCATACCGGCAGTGATGAACACCATGTGTGATCCGGACAGGTGATCGTTGATCTCGTCGATCACTTCTTCAGCTGCAGCTGAGCCAACTTCCGGCTGGGACCCGGCGCCAAGGCCTTCGGTCACGGCAACGCCCATCTGGACGAGGCGTTCGGAGTGGTTCATTGCAAGCGCCTGGGCATCTGTGTTGGCAACGACAAAGTCGCAGCCCTGCAGCCCGGCAGTGATCATGTTGTTGACGGCGTTACCGCCTGCGCCACCCACACCAAAGACCGTGATGCGCGGCTTCAGCTCCTGGATGTCAGGCATCTTCAGGTTGATGGTCATATTTTCCTCGCGACCCGCTTCAGTGCCCGAATTCTGGGCACCTTGTTCTTCCCCAATGCTCTCAGCCGTTTCCGGCGGTTCCTGTCCTTGGCTCATGTCGTTAAAAGCTTTCCCTGAGCCACTGTCCCATTCGGGCCAGATAGCCAGATTGCCCGCCCCACGAAGATCTGCGGTTCCTGTGCTCGAACTGCTCGATCTGCGCGACTTGCGGATAGATCAGGAGGCCAACCGCGGCGGCAAATGCCGGACCTTTGGCTGCCTCGGGAAGACCGGCAACGCCCAATGGCCGGCCAAGGCGAACGTTGCGCCCGAGTACGCGGCGCGCTACTTCACTCAAACCCGTCAACTGACTTGCCCCGCCAGTCAGAACGATCTGCTTGCCCACCTTGCCGGCAAAACCGGAGGCGGTCAGACGATCGCGCACGAGTTCGAGAATTTCTTCCACCCGCGGACGAATGACGCGTGTCAGCGCCGAACGCGGGATTTGATGCGGAAGATCGCTGTCACCTTCCAGCGCCGGAACTGTCAAAATGTCCCGGTCATCCGATGAGCTGGAAAGTGGAGATCCATGCAAGGTCTTCAGCCGCTCAGCGTCTTGCAGACGTGTGGCGAAGGCCCGAGCCAGATCCGTCGTAATGTGTTGACCGCCAACGGCAATAGCATCGAGATGCACCATCCGACCGTCAACGAAAACCGAAAGGGTGGTTGTCCCGCCGCCCATGTCGATGCAGGCAACACCAAGTTCTGCCTCATCTTCGACGAGGGTCGACAAGCCACTGGCAAAGGGCGTTGCCACCAGTGTTTCCACCCGCAAATGTCCGCGGTTGATGCACAGTTCCAGATTTCGAACCGGCGGAACCTCAGTCGTGACGACTTGCATGTCGACACCAAGCTTCATTCCCATCATGCCGCGCGGATCACGCATCCCGCGATTGCCATCAAGGGAATAGGAAATTGGCAGCGCATGGGAAACGGCCCGGCCTTCGGTGATCGAATGGCTGGAGCCCGCTGACAGAACCCGCTGAATATCAGCTTCAGTCACGCTTTCCCCGGCCAAAGGAACCGTTGCGCTAAAGATTTCACTTTGCAGACGACCACAGCTGACGTTTGCAATCAAAGATTCAACAGTTACCCCAGCCATGCGCTCGGCTGAATCGACGGCAAGGCGAACCGCCTGCTCGGCCGCATCCATGTCCACCACAACGCCGGACTTGATGCCCATGGAGCGTTGGTAGCCATAGCCGAGCACTTCGATGGAGTGGGTCCGGCCAATCATGACACCCGGCTCATCGCGCGGGGTCAGTTTGGCGATCAGGCAGCAAACCTTTGTGGAGCCAATGTCCAAAACCGAAAGCACCACTGCACGACGGGACGGCAGCGGGCGCATCTTTGGCAAATAAAGAGCAGAGCGAGGCGTGGTCATGTGTCCCTCTCCACTTTTACCAATCGACCGTCAGTACCGGTCATTTCCTTGTGCCGTTGTGCAGCTTCATCAGAGAGGCGAACCACCACGCGGTCTGGAAGGCGCATGTCGACGGCAGTGATATCACGGCTCAAAAGACCGTTTTCTGCATCCATGTAAACAAGATCGGCCAAAGCCCGCTTGTATCCCTTCTCCGGCAAGCGGATGGAAATGCCGTTTTCAAGGATGAGATCCCAGCGGCGTTCACTCACCAATGCTGCCGCCCGAACACGGGGGCGCAATTCCGGGACCATGTTGAGGGCATCGAGAATCTCGTCGGCGCGGCGGTTTGCGCCGTGGTTCATCACCAAAAGCAGGTTTGCATAACGACCATCGACATCATCGGTGATGACATCACCGGCCTGATTGACGATGGAAACGGTTTCGCCGCGTTGCCACAAAACGTAGGGCTCGCGCTCTTCGATCGTGACCTGCAAGGTACTTGGGTAAAGCTTCATCACAGAAGCATTCTTGACCCAGGCAATCTCAGAAAGTCGCTGTCGCGCAGCTTCGACGTTAAACAGGACAAGCGAGGAATCTTCCTCGATTTCCAACGCTTCGAGAATTTGAAACTCGTTCGTTTCCAACTGGCCGGACAGCTTGACCGTTTCAATGCCAAGCCCTGAGGAACTCAAAAGAGAATCTGCAACAAGACGGCCGTGGCCACCCAAAATGATGCCGTAGGTGATGGTCAGGGTGAGAAATCCGAGAGCGGCAGCGGAGCCAACCCAATGTGGCAGCTCGCTTAAACGTCCGGCAGCCCGCCAAATCGGCTGACGCTTAAGGCGTGAGACACCACGTCCCCGCGGGGCCAGTTCGGCCTCCAGCGGGGTCATATGCCCCCAATCATTTTTTCGCCCTAACGACAGCAACTCGCTTCCTCGACCATCCAACTGACCAGCTCGACGTAACTCATCCCTTCATGTTCGGCCATTTCAGGCACAAGGGAGGTTGGCGTCATGCCAGGCTGTGTATTTACCTCGAGGCAAACCAGGTTACCGGAACCGTCTTCCCGCTCATCAAATCGAAAATCGGCTCGAGATACACCACGGCATCCGAGCGCCTGATGCGCCTCAACTGACAGTTTCTGTATTTCTTGGTAAACAAAGGGTGAAATTTTTGCAGGAAGAATGTGTTTTGAACCACCTTCCGCATATTTAGCATCAAAATCGTAAAAACTGTTGCCCGTTGGCACCACCTCAATAACGCCAAGGGGCTTTTCACCCATGACGGCACAGGTCAACTCACGTCCGCCAATGAACTTTTCGCACATTAAATCATCAGGATAGGGCCAATCTTCGCGAGTCAGTTCCTGAGGGGGATGAGGCTGGTCTTCCTTGACAATAATGACGCCAAAACTGGACCCTTCATTGATCGGTTTGAGCACATAAGGCGGTTTCATTGGGTGGTCGTGGCCAACATGAAACCTGTTAACAATTAAGTGTTCGGTAACCGGAATTCCCGCTTCAGCCATCACAGCCTTGGCCTTGTCCTTGTTCATCGCCAATGCAGAGGCCATCACGCCGGAATGCGTATAGGGAATTTCCAGGATCTCGAGGATACCCTGAATGCAACCGTCCTCTCCAAAAGGACCGTGCAGCGCATTGAAGGCAACATCTGGGCGAAGGTCGGCCAGAACAGAAGCGATATCGCGATCGACATCGACCCGGGTCACCTTGTAGCCGCCCTTTTCCAGAGCCGCTGCACATCCCTCACCACTCGACAGGCTAACCGGTCTCTCGTTAACCCACCCTCCCATCAGGACGGCAACGTGTTTCTGTTTGCTCATTGATTAAGCGGCCTCCCCGGCCTCTCCCAAAAACGGCTCAATCGGACCCTCCGGACCAAAATCACCAAGCCTTTTAATTTCCCATTCCAGACGAACACCGCTGTCTTGAAAAACACGTGCTCGAACTGTTTCCCCCAACAGCTCAAGATCGTGACCCGTTGCCGTCCCCGTATTGATCATGAAATTGCAGTGCATTTCCGACATCTGGGCTCCACCGACCATCAGGCCGCGGCATCCGGCAGCGTCCACCACTTTCCAAGCGGAACTGTCCGGCGGGTTCTTGAAGGTCGAGCCGCCGGTTTTCTCACGGATCGGCTGCGCCTTTTCCCGATGCTCTTGAACATCGGCCATTTCCTGCCGGATCGCCTCCTCATTCATTGGCACACCCTCAAAGACAGCAGATGTAAAAATGAGGTCTTTCGATGCACCGGAATGCCGATAGGCATAAGCCATGTCTGCATTGGTCAGAACATGCTTGGCTCCATCCCGATCCAGAGCTGTCAGTTCCACCATACGCTCACGCGTTTCCGTGCCATGGGCGCCCGCATTCATGCGAAGGGCACCGCCCAGAGCGCCGGGAATACCTGCGTAAAAGGAGAAACCACCAAGCCCTGCTTTTGCTGCAGCTTCGGCCAGACGTTTATCAGGAACAGCCGCCCCCGCCCTCAGCCGGTTGTTGGCAAGCTCTTCAATCGCCCCGAACCCCTTGGCACTGAGCCGCACGACAACACCAGCAAGGCCGCCATCACGGATCAGAAGATTGGAGCCAAGGCCAACGGGAAGAACCGGAAAGTCCTTTGGCAGTTTGCTCAAAAACTGCGCAAGGTCGTCCTCATCGGCGGGCTGGAACAAAAGCTGCGCCGGTCCACCGGTGCGAAACCATGTAATGCTCGCAAGCGGCTGGTTCGCGGTCAGTTTACCACGAGTGCCTTCGGCGAGCTCCGGATGAATTTCCAAAAGGTCCGGGAAACTCACTTGGCAGCTCCCCTCAGCTCTTCCAGCTGCTTCGGCAAGGCATAAGCCCATTGCGTGATGCTGCCGGCGCCAAGACAGATGACGAAGTCATCGGGCTCAGCCACGCCTGCAATCATACCAGCCAACTCACTTGGATCTTCAATCGTCTGAACGGCCCGGTGACCGCGGGTTTTAAGGCCGGACGCCAGATCATGATGAGACGCACCGTCAATCGGCTGCTCTCCAGCCGCAAATACCGGCGCAACAATCACTTGGTCAGCGTCATTGAAACAGCTGGAGAAATCATCAAACAGACTTTGAAGGCGGGTGTAGCGATGCGGCTGCACCACAGCAACGACCTTGCCCTTTGTTGATTGGCGCGCCGCATGCAGTACAGCTTTGATCTCAACAGGGTGGTGACCATAGTCATCATAAACATGGACCCCATCAACGCTGCCTGTGTGCGTGAAGCGACGTTTAACACCTCCAAAGCCCGCAATCCCGGCCTTGATGTCCTCCGGCTTAACACCAAGCTGGAAGGCAACCGCAATAGCGGCAGTTACGTTGGACACGTTGTGCAATCCAGGCATGGGAAGAACGAAATTTTCAAGAACAATGTCCTCGCCCGTACGGCGATCACGGATCGTGACCGAGAATATGGACTTTCCGCCATCCATTGAGACATCATAGTAGCGAACATCGGCCTGAAGGTTGGTGCCGTAGGTCACAATCCGGCGATCTTCAATCGTCCCCACCATCGTCTGGACTTCAGGATGGTCCAGACACATAACGGCGAAACCGTAAAACGGGACATTTTCAATGAATTGGCGGAACGCAGCCTTCACGCCCTCAAAGTCGCCGTAGTGATCGAGGTGTTCTGGATCAATATTCGTGACGATTGCAATGTCCGCAGGCAATTTGACAAAGGTGCCATCACTTTCATCTGCCTCAACCACCATCCATGGCCCCTCACCCATTCGGGCATTGGTGCCATAGGCATTGATGATCCCGCCATTGATGACCGTCGGGTCCAGGTTACCCGCATCCAAAAGGGCGGCGACCATGGAAGTTGTTGTCGTTTTACCATGGGTTCCGCCAACAGCAATCGCCTGCTTGAAACGCATCAGTTCGGCCAGCATTTCAGCACGGCGCACCACCGGGATCAGCTTTTCGCGTGCGGCGACAAGTTCAGGATTGTCTTTCTTAATAGCCGAGGACACCACAACAACCTCGGCAGATCCAAGGTTCTCAGCAGCATGTCCGACGGTGACCGGAATGCCGTTATCCCGAAGCCGTTTGACGTTGGCATTTTCCGACATGTCGGAGCCTTGCACCTGATAGCCGAGTGTCTTCAGCACTTCGGCAATGCCGCTCATGCCAATCCCACCGATCCCGACAAAATGAACCGGTCCGATATCCTGCGGCATCTTCATGCGCCGTCTCCCTGTTTTTGTGTGGCATTGGCCGCAACTGTTTCGACCAAATCCGCCAATCTTTTAACCGCGTCAGGCTTGCCGACGGAAAGCGCATTTTGAGCCGCCTGTGCAAGCAATCCCGGTTCAGCAAAAAAGCGAGCCAACTCGCTGGAAAGGCGATCAGCTGACAGGTCCGCTTGCCGGATTGGCCAGCCACCACCCACATTTTCCAAAAGCTTGGCGTTCGCCGCCTGATCCTGATCCAGCGATCCGGGCAAAGGCACCAAGATGGATGGGCGACCCAAAACCGCCAATTCGCTGACAGTCCCGGCCCCGGACCGACAAACAACCAGGTGCGATGCAGATATACGCGCCGGCATATCGGTGAAGAATGAGGCCAGTTCAGCCTCAACTCCCATATCCCTGTAAGCCGATTTCACCCGCTCTAGATCTTCCGGACGGCATTGCTGGACAATTTTCAGGCGCTGCCGCAATTCGGGTGGCAACTTGCCGACAGCCTCCGGCAGAAGGTCTGAAAAGAACCGCGCGCCCTGCGACCCACCAAAAACAAGAAGATGAAATGGTCCGCTGTCTTGAGGTGGAGTGTATGGTTTGCCAGATGCTTCAATCACCTCATCACGCACCGGGTTCCCGGTTTCTGTAACCTTGGCAGCCCAACTGTCTTCCGGATTGGCCAAAGGAATGCTCGTCGCAATGGCTGTTGCGCCCTTGGCCAGCATCTTGTTTGCGCGACCCATAACGCCGTTTGCTTCGTGCAAAATGGAAGGAACACCCGTTTGCTTTGCAGCAAACATCGGCGGAAACGTTGGATAGCCACCAAAACCGACAACGACCGACGGCTTGAAGCTCTTGATCACATGGCGGGCCTGAAACGTGCCACTTGCCAAACGCCAGGCTGTTTTGATCAGAGAAATCGGGTTCCGCCCACGCAGGGTTTCTGACGCGATGATGTGAGTTTTTCTGGCTGGAAACTCCGACCCGTATTTATCGGCCCGCTCGTCTGTTGCCAGCTCGACCACATGACCACGCCGACCCAGCTCGCTGGCAAGTGCTTGCGCGGGAAACAGATGACCGCCAGTGCCCCCGGCGGTGAGAAGAATATGATGCGTCATAGGGGACAAGGGTCCTCACATGAGACTGGAAGGAGACAGGCGGGAGACCGTGACGACGTCACTTCGAGAGGGGCGCGGGCGGCTTCGGGTCAGCGCCAAAAGCGCCCCAGCCAGCATTGCTGATGAGATGATGGAAGTCCCGCCATAAGACACGAACGGAAGTGTCATGCCTTTCGGCGGAATAAGGTTGAGGTTCACTGCCAGATTGATCGTGGCCTGCAGGCCAAACAGAACCGTCAGACCTGCTGTTGCCAGACGCGCAAAGGCGTCCTGTTCGCGGGTTGCATGCATCAAGCCACGGATCACGATGAACGCGAATACGGAAACAAGAAGAATGCAGGCAATCGCGCCAAACTCCTCCGCCACCACTGCGAACACGAAGTCGGCATGGCTGTCCGGCAAAATGCGTTTGACGGTGCCCTCACCCGGCCCTTGCCCGAACCAGCCTCCAGAGATGAAGGCATCCATCGCTGTATCAACCTGAAAGGTATCCCCCGAGTCCGGGTCCAGAAACCGATCCACGCGATCTGTCACGTGGGGCAAAAAGGCGTAGGCCGCTACAAGCCCGACAACGCCGATGATTCCAAGCGCCGAGATGAGCACCCAGGACAATCCATTGAGGAAAAACAGCGCTGCCCATGCTGCGCCCAGCAGCATTGTTTGCCCAAAGTCTGGCTGTGCGATCAAAAGCGCAGCGCAAATCACAAACAGGAAGAAGGCAAAAAGAACACCGGGCACCTCCCGTCTGCGGCCACTTTCAGACAGCAGAAACGCGATGATGATCACAAAGGCCGGTTTGAGGAACTCCGATGGCTGAACGGAGACACCCGCAATGTAAATCCAGCGCCGCGCACCTTTGGTTTCAAACCCGAAGAACAGCGTCGCCACCAAAAGAATAATCGCGCCAATGAAAGTCAGCAATGCGGCTCGCCGGATTAATCTGGGCGACAAAAGCGATGCACCGATGATGATGATCACTGATGGGATCAGAAACATCGCCTGGCGCTTGACGAAGTAGAACGAGTCCAGCCCGATGCGCTCGGCAACCGGCGGACTGGCTGCAAAGGAGAGCACCACACCGCTGACCATCAACAGCCCAAAGGCAGCCAGCAGATAGTGATCTACCGTCCAAAACCATTCCGCAAACCGGCTGCGATCAGCGCGACTGACCATCAGGCGACCTCCTGACCTTCGTTCCCATTCAACAGGTTTCGAACAGCCTCAGAAAACGCAGAACCCCGCAGCTCGAAATTGGCGTATTGATCAAAGGATGCACATGCAGGCGACAAAAGTACGGCAACTTCGTCCGCAGCATCCGCACGCGCATCTGATGTGGCTTGCACCACAGCTTTTTCCAGTGTTCCGGACAGAGTGTAGTCCACATGTCCCTTGAGTGTCTTGCCAAACTCCTCGGCAGCTTCGCCTATCAGATAAGCGCGGGCCACTCTTGGCCAATAAAGGTCCAGCGATGCAATGCCACCCTCTTTAGGCAGTCCGCCGGCAATCCAGTAAATCCGGTCAAAGCTGGACAAGGCGCGCGCGGCAGCATCCGCGTTTGTTGCCTTGGAATCGTTGACAAACAACAGCCGACCCGACCGGCCAACGACTTCCATTCTGTGATGAAGGCCCGGAAAATCAGCCATTCCCTTCAGGATTTCAGCCTCATCCACCTTCAAAACACGCAAGGCAGCAAAGGCAGCTGCTGCATTTTGACCATTATGATCCCCGCGCAAGCTGTCTATGCCATCCAGAATACCGACCTTGCGCTGCGCTCCGTCATAAGCCTCAAATAGCTTGCCTTGATGCGCATACACCCCGTCAGGCAATTCAAACGCTCCGGAAATGCGGCAAACCGGCTTGCGCGCCAGCTCCAGGCGATCCGCAATCTGCGTTGAAAGGCTGTCATCCACCCCGACGATTGCGACTTTGGCACCCGCCACCAATCGCTCCTTGATCGCGGCATAATTCTCAAGACTACCGTGGCGGTCCAAATGATCCGTCGACAGGTTCATGTGAATGCCAATTGTCGGGTCAAGCGAAGGCGCAAGGTCAATCTGATAGGACGAGCATTCGATCACATAGTGGCGCTCGGCATGAAACGGTTCCAGCTCCAAAAGTGGAACCCCAATATTGCCTCCCATCTGGGTGTCCAGACCGGCTGATTTGAGCAGATGGGCAATAAGTGCTGTGGTCGTGGATTTTCCGTTTGTGCCAGTAATGGCCACAACAGGTGCTTCCGGGCAGACTTTTCGCCGCTCGCGGAAGAACAGCTCCACATCGCCGATAACCTCAATCCCAGCATCGCGCGCCTTGTCGACCGTCCAGTGCGGCAATGGGTGTGTCAACGGCACACCAGGGGCCAGGATCAAGGCATCAAATTCGGACCAGTCCACCTTGCTCAGGTCTTCAACGATCAGCTTCTTCCGTTTGGCCTCAACGAGACGCGCCGGAGCATCATCCCAGCAAGTGACCTTGCAGCCCCCTTCAACCAAGGCCAGCGCGGTCGAGAGACCCGACGCGCCAAGCCCAAAAAGAGCAACATGTTTTCCGCTGAAAGATGTAATCGCGATCATGCACTTACCTCAGCTTCAGCGTGGCAAGGCCGATCAGGGCAAGAACAACCGCAATGATCCAGAACCGGATCACGATCTGGGATTCCGTCCAGCCATGATACTCAAAGTGATGGTGGATTGGCGCCATCCGGAAAACCCGTTTTCCCGTCAGCTTGAATGATGCCACCTGCACAATCACTGACACGGCTTCCAGAACGAACAAGCCGCCAATGATCGCCAGAACAATCTCGTGCTTCGTCGCAACCGCGATGGCCCCAATCATGCCACCGAGGGCCAATGAGCCCGTGTCCCCCATGAAGATCGCAGCAGGCGGTGCGTTAAACCATAAAAAGCCAAGCCCTGCGCCAATCACAGCGCCGGCAATCACAGCCAATTCACCCGTTCCCGGAACATGGTGGATCTGGAGATAGTCAGCGAAAACCGCGTTACCTGAGAGATAGGCAATCAATCCGAAGGAAGCGCAGGCAATCATCACCGGCACAATCGCCAATCCGTCAAGACCATCCGTCAGGTTCACCGCATTGCCCGCCCCGACAATCACAAAAGCTGCAAAGGGGATGAAGAACAGACCAAGGTTTAAGGTAAAGTCCTTGAGAAACGGAAAGGCAATGGACGTCGAAAACGGCGCGTTATCGAGAACGGTGACCGCATAAGCTGCCAATGCGGCGATCAAAAACTCAAGCCCCAAACGCGCCTTGCCGCCAAACCCCTTGTGAGAGGCCTTGGTGACTTTCAGATAATCGTCATAAAACCCGATCAAGCCAAAGCCGAGGGTCACTCCAATCACCACCCAGACATACGGGTTTGTAAGGTCTGCCCAGAGCAGCGCGGCAACCAAAGCCCCGGAAAGGATCATCAGCCCGCCCATGGTTGGCGTGCCCTTCTTGGTCAGAAGGTGACCTTCGGGACCGTCTGCACGAATTGGCTGGCCATGCCCCTGCCGCACCCGCAAGCTGGAGATGATTTTCGGACCAAACAGGAACACGAAAAACAGCGCGGTCATAATTGACGCGCCGGTCCGGAACGTGATGTACCGGAAAACGTTTAGTGCGGAAAATTGGTTGGCGAATTCGCCAAGGTAGTAAAACATCGTGTGCCCTCAAGCCGCCGCGTCATCGTTTTGCGGCGGATAGTCCGTTTTCAAAGCCTCAACCAGCGGCCCCATGCGGGTTCCAAGCGAACCCTTCACCATGACCACGTCACCCGGTCTGATTTCCTGCAGCAAACGATCCTGCAAATCGGCTGCCTGCTCCGCATACATCACCCGAAGCCCCTGCGGAACCCTATCCCATAGTTGCTTCATCTGAGGCCCCGCACAAAACAGCGCTTCAACACCCGCTTCATTCACCGGGTCACTCAGTTCAGCATGAAGTTTGGGTCCATCTTCACCGAGCTCGCGCATATCTCCCAAAACGGCAATCCGCCGCCCCGGAGGCGTAATCTCAGCCTCGCCCAGCACGGAAAGGGCCGCCCGCATGGAGGCCGGGTTGGCGTTATAGCTTTCGTCAAGCAGCTCGGCTGTTCCTTCAGGCAGCTGAAGAACAGTGACCTCGCCCCGCCCCTTGGGTGCACGCATGTCGGCCAGCGCCTCACCGGCCAATGCCAGATTACCGCCAAGCTCGACAACGGCTGTCAGAACCGCAAGGCTGTTGTGAACGTGGTGCCGTCCACCTGCACCGAGTGTGTAGGAAAGTTGCTCGCCCAATATCCGGGCAGAAACGGCAGAGCTACCAGCCTTGCGGCGCACATCTTCAGTGAAGGAATCTGCATTCTGGTTTTCGCCGAACGTTCGGATTTCCTGAACGTGATCGGCCTTGGCCAGAAACATCAGAAGATCAAACTGGTTGTTGTCCCGATTGAGGATCGCAACACCGCCGGGCTCAAGCCCTTTAAAAATCTCGGCTTTCGCCTGCGCAATGTGTTCAACGGACTCAAAGAATTCCAGATGAACTGCCTGAACCGTTGTAATGATGGCCACATGTGGGCGGACCATTCTGACCAATGGTGTGATCTCACCCGGCGCACTCATGCCAATTTCAAACACGCCAAAGTCAACATCTGCAGGCATGCGGGCGAGTGTCAGAGGAACACCCCAATGGTTATTAAAGGACGCCACCGAGGCGTGAACCTTACCCGAACGTCCTAAGGCCAGACGAAGAGCTTCCTTCGTTCCGGTTTTCCCAACCGAACCCGTCACCGCCACAATGCGCGCATTGCTTCTGGCGCGCGAGGCAACCGCCAAACGCTCCATGGCTGCAAGCGGATCGTCAACGATCAGATACCGTCCGGTAGACGGCAGACTGTCGAGTTTATCAGCGTAGACAACAGCAACGGATGCTCCGTTGGCAAGTGCCGTTCCTACAAAGTCATGACCATCAAACCGGTCGCCCTTGATGGCAAAAAAGGCCTCGCCGGCCTCTATCGTCCGACTGTCGATCGAAATTCCGGTGATATCCTGACCAAGTTCGCCTTTCGGCGTGCCATTTGCACCCGCAATAAAATCGTCTCGGGTCCACAATGGTGCATTCATTCCGTTTCTCCAGCAGCCAATGCTTCGGCCACGGCTTCGTGGTCCGAAAAGGGATGCACCGTCTGACCGATAATCTGGCCGGTTTCATGACCCTTTCCTGCCACACATAAGATATCCCCGGACTTTAGCCGGCGAACACCTTCCCGGATGGCTTCCCGCCGATCACCAATTTCCAAAGCTCCCGGTGCGCCGGACAACACGGCCTTACGGATCGTGGCTGGATCTTCGGTTCTGGGATTATCATCTGTGACTATCACCAGATCAGCGCCCACTTGAGACACTCGTCCCATGATTTCCCGTTTTCCCGGATCGCGATCACCACCAGCCCCGATCACTACGGAAAGTTGGCCGGATGCGAAGGGACGCAATGCGGCCAGCGCATTTTCCAGCGCGTCGGGCTTATGGGCATAGTCAATATAAACTGTTCCACCGCTTTGACTGCGACCAGCAAATTCCAACCGTCCCGGAGCACCCTTGAGTTCGGCCAGTGTCGCAATCGCTTTGGCAGAAGCAACACCGGCGCAGATGCACAAACCCGCAGCAACAAGCGCGTTAGACACCTGAAACCGTCCGATCAAAGGCAATAGAACGGTTGTGGTGACACCCTCCGCCTCCAGAACCAGTTCTTGCCCTGCAGCTGTGGGTGTTAACTTGATCAAGCGGATATTTTCTCCCGCTTCTCCGACGGAAAAGACAGGTAAACCGTGCTCATGCGCCACCGCAATCACACGATCAGCATAAGGCTCTAACGGCTCGACCACCACCGGCGCGCCTTTTGGCAACAGATCCCGAAACAGCCGCAGCTTGGCCTGCAAATAGTCTTCGACTGTCGGATGGTAATCCATATGGTCCCGGCCCAAATTGGTAAATCCGGCAGCCACCAAACGAACGCCATCCAGACGATGCTGATCCAACCCATGACTGGACGCTTCCAGCGCAGCGTGTGTAATCCCTTCTTTCGAAAGACGCGCCAATTCGGCGTGAAGGGACGCTGGATCAGGGGTGGTCAATCCACCATAGCTTTGCCCACCGGCTGTCACTGTTCCAATGGTTCCAAGGCTTGCTGATGCGTGACCGGCGGCCTGAAAGATCTGGCGAACAAAATGCGCAACCGATGTCTTGCCGCTTGTGCCAGTCACAGCAACCATTACGTCAGGCTGGGCACCATGAAAACGCGCTGCCATAAGCGCAAAATCCCGACGCGGATTGTCGCTTGGCAGGAGCACAACATCTTTAGAGAGTTCTTGGGCGAGCCGATCAGCGGCGTCGCGTTCGCATAAAACGGCAACAGCTCCGGCCCCAACGGCCTTGGCTGCGAAATCAGCGCCATCAACATGCGTGCCTTTGAGGGCAGCAAAAAGAAACCCCGGCTTGATAGCGCGGCTATCTGCAGTCAGTCCGGTAATACTGACTGTCGACCCGGCAGCCGGAACACTTTGCCCGGCAGCAACGTTTGAAAGTAGCATTTTGTCCGATCATTCGGTTTGTGCATCGTCGTTGCAAGAAGATCCGGATACCGGCTGCGACCCCGCCGAATCTGCTCGCACCTTAATAGGATATCTCGATTGACTCCCCTCCCTCGCCAAAGCGTGGCAATACCCCCAACATTGGTGCTGCACGGCGAATGATTGCGCCAACAGTCGGTGCAGCATTCAGGCCGGCAGTAGCTCCAATGCCCTTGCGCTCCGGTTTTGGCTCGTCAATCACCACAAGCACCACGTATTTAGGATCGTTCATCGGGAAGGCCGACAAGAACGAGTTCCGGCGCTTGTTACTCACATAGCGGCCATTTTCAATCTTTTCTGCAGTCCCGGTCTTGCCACCAACTACATATCCGGGAACTTCAGAGCGCTTTCCTGATCCGGACAGCACATTGAGCCGGAAGAGATAGCGCATAACCTTGCTGACCTGCGGAGAAATCACCTGTGCTCCCAACTCTTCAGCTTCCGCTTGTTCACGCGGGAAGAAGGTCGGCGGGATCAGCTTGCCGCCATTCACCATCGCAGCTGCAGCGACCGCAGTTTGCATGGGGGTGACGGATATGCCGTGACCAAACGAGATTGTCATAGCTGCCAGATCATTCCAACGTGGCGGCAGCAGAGGTGCTGCATTTTCCGGAAGTTCGGTTTTCAGGCGATTTGTCAGCCCGATACGCCCGAGAAATTCCTGTTGCTTGGAGACACCGGTAGCCAGCATCATTTTTGCCGTACCGATATTCGACGAATAAATGAAAATCTCCGGCACTGACAGAATGCGGTTCTTGCCGTGGAAATCGGAGATGGTTCGGCCAGCTGCTCTGATGGGCCGCGTTGCGTCAAAACTGTCGTTGACGGAAACACGACCGGAATCGAGCGCCATTGCAGTTGTAAACGCCTTGAACACCGACCCCATTTCAAAAACACCGCCGGTTGCGCGGTTCAAACGGTCCTTCTCCAGAGCCTGCGCCCGATCGTTCGGGTCATAATCCGGCAAGGACGACATGGCAACAACTTCACCGGTATGAACATCCAGAACGACGCCCACGGCGGCGATCGCCTTGTACCGCTCCATCGCCTTGACCAATTCATCGCGCACGACGTGCTGAACACGCAGGTCAACCGCAAGACTGACCGGCTCCATCGCCTTGTCGGTCGTGAAACCAACTGATTGCAAGTCCGCAAGGCCTTGTCCGTCGATGTATTTTTCAACCCCGGCCAAGCCCTGATTATCGACATTCACGGAACCGACAATGTGCCCCGCTGTCGGTCCACCCGGATAAAACCGCTGATTTTCCGAAAGAAACCCGACACCTGGAAGGCCGAGGTCATGGATTTGATCAGCCTGAGCAGGCGTAATCTCGCGCTTGAGCCAAACAAAGCCAGCCTTGCTTTCCAAACGGCGGCGAATGGTTGGCGAATCCAGTTCCGGGAGAATTCGGGTAATGCCTTCATATGTTTCGTCGATATCGAGAATACGACGAGGCTCGGCATAAAGAGATGCAGTTTTGATATCTGTGGCGAGAATTTCACCGTTGCGATCAAGCAGATCCGGACGAGAGGCTGCAATCGTGTCCTGAGCCGAAATCCATGCAGAAGACGGCGCTTCTTCCATCTGTGCCAATTGCACCAACCGTGCGCCCATCGCCACATAAATCATGGCGAAGGCCGCCATGGCAAAAAAGACGCGAGATTTCATCTGGCTGGAGGACACAGATCCAACAACCCGACTACGCGGACGGGGGCGCTTGATTTGAAGAAACGAGGTATGTTCGTCAACCACTGTCATGCCGCCCTCACTGAACAACCGCTGAGATGCCGGCATAACCACCCATAGGGTCCGGCGATCCGATTGGCTCAAGCAGAACAGGACGCGCAGGCAGATCTTCAGGTGCAACGATCTGCTTCACGCTCATGGCTTCAAGCTCCAGATATCCATTGTAACGCTCAACAAGCCCTTGCAGCCGATCTGGCTGATTAAGCTCACTCCAACGCGCCCGCAAATGACGGATCGCATCGCGTTCCGCCTCAATCTCCGCCTGAAGTTCGGCGACCCGGTTGGCAGATTTTTTCGCCGCCAGTTTCATGTCGTAGACAGCCGCCGCACCGATCACGACGGCGAGAATGAAGAGAACATTGAGTGTGCGCACCATGTCAGCCCCCAAGTCCTTTAAAGTCAGCCAGACGCGGCACACCGGCCGCATGAATATCGAGAGAGCGAGCAGGATTAGTAGTTCGACGGCCAGCCCGCAGCTTGGCAGAGCGTGCCCGCGGATTTCCTGCAATTTCAGCGTCGGTTCCGTCGATTGCTTTACGGGTCAAAAGCTCAAAGGTCGGCGGTTCGACTTCTGTTTCCGGCATGTGCCGAGACCCACCGGCATGTGTCTTGCTGCGATCAGCCAGAAAACGTTTGACGATACGATCTTCGAGCGAATGAAAGCTCACGACGACCAAACGTCCGCCGGGCTTCAGAATATTCTCAGCCGCGCCCAGCGCCTGAGCCGCCTGATGCAGCTCGCCATTGACGTAAATCCGAAGCGCCTGAAAGGTGCGCGTTGCCGGATGTATTTGCGCTTTCTTCGGTGAGCGGCCAAGCACTTTCTCAACGAGCGCGGCCAGCTCTCCGGTACGCGTGAAAGGTCCCTCTTTGCGGGCATTATCAATCGCATGAGCAACTGTTGTCGCGCGCTTTTCCTCTCCGAGAACACCAATTATGCGGATCAAATCGCGCACAGGAAGCTCGTTGACCACATCTGCAGCAGACGGCCCGTCCTGCTCCATGCGCATATCGAGCGGTCCATCCCGCAAAAAGGAAAAACCACGTTCCGCTTCATCCAGCTGCATGGAGGACACGCCAAGATCGAGAACAACACCATCAACGGCGTCGTGACCAAGCGAGCGGGCATGCGTTTCAAGATCGGCAAAACACCCGGGGACGAGGGTCAAACGTCCATCAGACGCCTCAACAAGCGGCTGGCCACCTGCAATCGCATCTGGATCCCGATCCACGCCAATGACAGATGCGCCGCGTTCGAGCAGGGCCCGGCTGTATCCACCAGCACCAAACGTGCCATCAATGATGACCTCATCGGGATTTGGGGCAAGATATTCCAAAACAGGATCGAGTAGGACCGGCACGTGGCGTTCTGGTCCGCCAGCTTCAAGATCAACCGAACTTGTGCTTTGCGCCATTATGCCGGCCCTCCCGGCAATTGTGTCGGCAGCACTTGCCCCGACAGCATGGCGAGCGCGCGCTTTTTGGCCTCTGCGCTATGCTCGCGGAATTTCTCTGGTTCCCAAATCTGGAACTTGTAACCCATCCCGGCGAAGGTAACCTGATCCTTCAAACCCGTGTGCTCCCGCACCATGTCCGAAATGACCATTCGGCCATCACTGTCGATCTTCGGAGTTTCGCTGGCACCAAACAGCGCCATTGCAAGGGCGTCATGATCCGGCGACAATTTCGAAAACGCATCAAGGCGGGTTTGTATTTCGTTCAACAAAGCATTTCCGCCCGCGTCAATTGCCGCACAGTGCGACGAGGCAATCAGGTACAGTCCTTCAAAACCGTCTTTCGCCAATACCGTACGGAAAGGCGCCGGGATCGATACGCGACCCTTGGCATCCAGCCGATTGGTAAAATGCGCGACAAAGCCGGCCATCTATCCCCTTCAAGCAGGCCCAGCCTGCTCAACACCCCAAAATTCGCACCTAGAAAACGCCCGGCTCTCACCGGCAAGGGCTGATTTCGTACGCCGCCCGCCCAATGCGGAAATGGGATCACCCCACACCAAATGGGCATTTATGGGATATCATGGGAAATCATGGGCGGTCAATGGAATCGCATGGCACTTTGGCTGTAAACACCGACAGATTTCCCTTTAAATTGAGCTTACTGTGGTTAGGCTTAACAAACGCTTGACAGGAATTGGACTCATGCGCGAGGCCCGCGATTGCTTGGCCAGCGATCTGCAGAATGCGGAAATAATCGTGAACGATCTTTAAGAAAGGTTAAGAAACAAGGGCTTCCGGACAGATAGCTGCAAATTGGCAAGTGAAGGCATCAACCAGCTCGCGATGCCATCAAGAGTAGCGTATGCATCGCCCAGTCTCTCTGGGAGACTCTCCAAACCGGATTTTATAGGCAGTGGAAAAACGGCCTAGATGTGTGTGTCCCGAGAGCGCAGCAATCTCTCCAACAGGCAGGCTGTTCTGATTTGTCAGCAACAAATGCCTTGCATACCCGAGACGAAGCTCTTTCAGGTACTGCATGGGAGACAAGCCAACTTCCTTTTTGAATACGAGTTGCACCGTTCTCGGCGTCGTTTTCGCCCAGCGTGCAATTTCCAGCATCGAAATCGGCTCTGTGAAACGCTCGTTTATCTTGTTGATGGCTCTCAGGAAAACAGCTGGCGAAATATCATGGGCCTGACGACGGAGCAGGCAAGAAGCAGAATTCGGTTGGGACAGTACGAGACCAGAAACAAGGCTCTCTTCCAACACTCGATGATGTTCGCTTTCAAGGCAAGAGAAGGCGACACCATCTTCAACGGCACCAAACACGGCCTTGACCTGTCGAGACCACGCTTCAATGCCTGGCACGCGCAGATCCATCATCGGGTCAAATCGAAGTTTCTCTAAGCGGCCGACCCCGGACACTTCACAGGCCACCGACAAAAGATAATCGCGCTCAATTTGAACCAAGATCTGTTCACAACCAGCGTGCCATCGCATTTGCGTATCAAGATCGGGATTCAACAAGGAAGCCACGCTCTTGTCAGAACCAAACCGAGACTTCCCGTTTTGAATATCTGCAGTGCCCCTCAATGGGATCTGCACCAAAAAGAAGTCCGTCAGCTCACCGGGCTTGATGACCACTTCCGCGCCATATCGAAGATAATTGAGGGAAACATGCTTACCCTGAACACGGTTCTTGCAAGCCTGAAAATGACCGGAAGCTGTTCCCAGATCGAGAGAGTGGCTGCAAAAATGCTGTCCCACCATTTCTCGTGCTTCATCCAAGTCCGTTGTTTCAAAACAACGAAAGCTGTCCAGTGGCCGCACTTGAGTGCCTTCACGTTCCAGCGTCAACTTCTCCCTCCCCGGCAACGCCAGCCTTTAGACTACGCAACAATTGAACCAAGATGGAAGAGTTTTTGGAATTATAATTTCGCAAAATGGATAATGGGGTTTCGCATTCCGTCCTAAGATCCACCCAATCAATGAAAAACGGGAGGACGGACATCATGGAAAATGAAGCAGGCGTTACATCAGCAGCAGACGGTTTGGGCGGCATAGCCTGGAATGTTGTTGGTCACACCTACACACCCAAGCTCCACAGCCCCAATGCCTTCATTTGGCATGCCGTTGTGCCAGCGGATACTTTTGTCCCACCGCACATCCATCCCACCCAAGACGAGTGGATCGTTATGCTGGAGGGGGAACTGGAAGTGGAATTTGGCCCAGAAAAGCACGTCGCAAAGGCTGGCGACACCGTCCGTATGCCAATGGGGATCGCCCATGGCATCTTCAATCGCTCGGGCCAAACAGCCACTTGCGTCTTCGGGGTAGCCCCTTCGCGCAAGCTCTTCGACCTTTTCAAGGTGCTTGATGGGGTAACAGATCCCGCAGAACTCGTGCGATTATCCGCTTTGCATGAAGTCGACTTTTTGCCCCCGCCCGATCAGGCCTGATGCCAAAAACGGGACGCAGGAAACAGGACTTCAGTCATGACTAAACGGAAAAACGTCGCAGTCATCGGAGGCGGCGTCAGCGGCTTAGCTGCTGCCAAGGCCTTTGACGAGCGCGGACACAGGGTATTCGGCTTTGAGCGCAGCCATGATTTTGGGGGAGTGTGGGAACTCTCCCGCTCTTATCCGGATGTGCAAACACAATCTCCGAAAGACCTCTACTGCTATACCGATCACCCGATGCCTGAAGAGTATCCGGAATGGCCGAAGGGGCCGCAGGTCCATGCTTATCTGAAGTCATACGCGGATAAGCACAATCTGGAACGGCTCTTTCAACTCAACACGAACATCCTGCATATGGATGGCAGGGCAGACGGCAATCCGGGCTGGACGCTCGAAATCCAGAGCGGCAACAACATCTGGAAGCAAGATTTCGATTTCGTTGCCATCTGCACCGGCCAGTTCTCGGACAAGAACATCATCGCCCATCCCGGTCAGGACGCGTTTTGCGAAGCTGGCGGCAAGGTGATGCACAGCTCGGAGTATACCGAAACCTCCATGGCACAAGGCCAGGATGTTGTGGTGCTGGGCGGTTCAAAATCCGCCACAGATATCGCCGTGAATGCCGCCAACAACGGCGCACGTTCTGTCACGCTGGTATATCGGGAACCAGTCTGGCGGGTGCCCTATTTCATTGGAGGCATCAATTTCAAACGTCTCCTTTACATGCGTGCGCAGGAGCAGCAGTTCAACGGCTGGCAACCGTCCTTCATGGGCAAGCTGCTATCGACCGTTTTCAAGCCGCTAATCTGGGCAAACTTCCGTGGCCTTGAAACTCTGTTGAAGCTTCAGCTTGGACTAAAGAAATGGCACATGGTGCCGGATACGCCGATAGAAAAGGAAGCGTCCTGTTCCCTGCCCATCGTGACCCCCGGCTTGTTCGAGGGTTTTGAAAGCGGCAGGATCAAGCCGATCCGGGGAACATATGACCGCTATGAAGACGGCAAGGTGGTTCTGACCACCGGCGACAAGGTGCCCTGCACCCTGTCTGTTCTGGCGGTCGGCTGGAAGCTCGGCATCCCTTATCTGGCAGAGGAATACCGAAAGAAACTCATCGATCATGACGGTCTCTACCGGGTCTACAGGATTTCGGTGAATCCTGACCTTCCGGACATGGGCTTTGTGGGTTTCAACTCCAGTTTCTGCACGATCCTGTCGGCAGAAATGATTGCCAACTGGCTGGTACGATATGCCGACGGCCAGCTTGTCAATCAGCCGTCCGACGCAGACATGCGCAAGAACATCGACGCTATGCTGGACTGGAAACGAAACGAGCGGCCCGCGGCACAAGTATATGCCGGACTTTGCTCTGCCCCGTTCCACTTCCGCCACTTCGATGAACTTCTGGCCGATATGGGCGCTGCAAAACACAAACGCAGCAACCCGCTCGCCGAGCAGTTTTCCTATCCAAATGCGCCAGCCTATGGGGAGTTTCTCGCCAGTACACGACAATACCAGGCAGGATAGTCTTGGAAAGACAAAGCCCCGCGAGAACAAGTTCTTGCGGGGCAAAAATTTATAGCCAGTCGGCCTGTAAGCCGGGTTCTGTATGGCCCGCAGGCAGGCCTGCGAACGTGACAGCCATTCATCTGTGACGCTTATTGCCAAGCGCCTCTCGCAACCTACCCGGACAACTGGCCTGGAAACCGGCCTGGGCAAAGCCCGCGTTATCCCTATTCGGTTTTGCTCCCGGTGGGGTTTACCATGCCGCGTTCGTTGCCGCCCGCGCGGTGGGCTCTTACCCCACCCTTTCACCCTTACCCCGCAGTCGATATTGCTACCGGATCGGGGCGGTTTGCTTTCTGTGGCACTTTCCCTAAGGTCGCCCTCGCCGGGTGTTACCCGGCACCGTGTTTCCATGGAGCCCGGACTTTCCTCCCCCGCGGCCTTTCAGCACTTGCGGCAGCGGCTGTCCGACCGACTGGCTCGCGAGGCAATAGGTGGCTTTCAAGGTCAGGTCAAGCCGCCCCATCCAAAAGCGACCGCAACTGTCGAGCAAAGGAGGTCATTTGCAGCTCATTGGCATCAGCAAACCCGACCAAGAGCCCCCGCATTTGCGCCTGCCCGAGATAAGACTGGCTAACCGGGGAAACGGAAAACCCGCGCTTTTGAAGGGCGGTCGCCAGCTCGCAATCGTCATGCCCGCTGTTGAGCTGCAGCACTAACTGAACGTTTCCGGTCGGAGGTTCGACGGAGATGCGATTTCCGAGGATATCGCGGAAGATGCGAACCATCAGTCGACCACGGCTCTCATATTCCTGCCGGATGCGCCGCAGATGCGAGCGGTAATGGCCACTTTCGATGAAGTCGGCCAGAGCCGCTTGAACATGCACATTTGCGATACAGCCAGTGTAGCGGAACAGGCGCTGCAGTGGTTCGACCAGAGCATCGGGCACAACACAAAAGGCAATTCGCAGTCCGGGTAAAAGGCTCTTTGAAAACGTGCCGAGATAGATGACCTCACCCTCCTCTGCCAAACCTTGCATGGCGGCAACAGGCCTGCTTTCAAAGAGGAACTCGCTGTCATAGTCATCTTCAAGGATGATTGCCCCTGACCGCCGCGCCCGCTCGATAAGTGCAAGCCTGCGGGCAAGCGACATCTTCACGCCAAGCGGAAACTGATGGGAAGGACTGACATAGATCAGTTTCGGATGAGGCACCTCTCCTTTCGGGGGAACAGTACAGCCTTCTGCGTCAACCGGAATGCCAGATAGGGTGAGCCCAGCACTCAGGAAGGCCGAACGTGCACCCAGATAACCCGGATCCTCGATCCAAACGGCATCCCCCGGATCAGCCAGAGCCGTTGCCAAGGCAGTCAATGTTCCCTGCATGGTCGAGGTGATGATGATCTGGTCGGGTCTTGCGCGCACGCCGCGCTCACTGGAAAGATAGGTCGCCAGCGTTTCCTTCAGCGAACGATACCCGGTCGCGTCGTGATACAGCAGGAAATCACTTCTGAGGCTGCGCACCGCCCGCCGCAGGCATCTTGCCCACATGTCATAGGGGAAGAGATCACGCGCCGGAGCCCCGGACTGCAGAACGCCTGCCCCCTTGGCCCAATAGGGTCCACGGTAATCCGCAGTCTGCCGTTCCCCCCGTTTTGACAAACGCGGCCTGAACGCCGGAGCCTCCAAGATTTTCGATTTGCCCTCAAGCTCCATGCTTCCGGCAACAATCGGTGACGCACCGCGTTTCACCGTGACAATGCTTTCCGCCTTCAGGAGATCATAGGCCGTGTTGACCGAATTGCGGGACACACCAAGGTGCTGTGCCAGCTCACGCGACGACGGCAGCCTGTGACCGGGCACTAGCATCTGTTTTTGAACCGCGACCCTCAACGAGCGATAGATCTGTTCCGGGATGGGGAGCGGCGCAGACTTGTCGATCTCTATGAGGCTAGGAGCAAGCAGTGGTTCCATGATTTTTCCGAAACTGGCCCTTTTAAAGATCCAGTTTATGCCAGTAGAGAGGAGTTGCAAGCGAATTGAAAGAAGCCGGACCAATGACCGACACTGATCTGAAGACAAGACCCACCGACGAGGCAGCTGAGCGCCCGGCCTATGCAAAAATCCGCCAAATGAATCGGGGCGGGTACGACCGTGACCTCGCCTATGACATTCTGGACAAGGGCATGATCGCACATGTGGGTTTCATCGCCGACGACCGCCCAATGGTCATTCCGATGATCTACGGCCGGATTGACGACACTCTTTATATCCACGGCGCATCAACAACGCGGATCATCAAGAAAGTGGGTGAAACCGCTCCCCTGTCATTCACCGTGACCCTGATTGATGGCTTTGTCGTCTCACGCGCCACATTTCATAACTCAATGAACTACCGCTGCGCCATTGTTCATGGGGCTGCGCGGCATGTGACAGATCAGGGCGAGATCGAACAGGCGCTCATCACAATGACGGATCACCTGATGCCCGGTCGCTGGGACGAGTCCCGTCCGATGCTCCCCAAGGAGCTGAAAGCAACCGGTGTGCTCGCACTCGATATCGAGCATATCTCCACAAAAGTCCGCACAGGCCCTCCGGGTGAGGACGCTGAAGACCTCGACCTGCCGATTTGGGGTGGCGTTGTGCCGGTCACCACAGCACTGGGTGCCCCCGTTCCCGACGCACATGTGAAAACAGACGTTCCAGCTCCTGCGTCCGTGCAAGCAGCCCGGCGAAAATTCCTGTAAGCGGTGCTCGCTATTGCGCGGTCCATCCCCCATCAATGGGAAGGGAAATACCGGTAATATTGTGCGCAATCGGGTTGGCGAGCCAAAGGATCGCCTGCCCGATTTCCTCAGGTTTTGATGTGCGAAGGCTTGGCTGCTTTTCTGACAAAAGGTCAGCAATGGCCTCCGTTCGCCCCACACCAAGCTGCTCTCCGCGCGCTACGATCTGCGGCTCAATGATCGCTGTTTCAGTCCAGCCGGGACAAATGCAATTGACTGTGACCCCACCCGTTTCCCGGGATCCGACTGAGGCATATTCCAGTGCTGCCACGCGCGACATTCCCACAAGGCCGAACTTGGAAGCGACATACGGGCTCTTGTCCTGTGAGGCGACCAATCCGTGAACCGACGCGATATTCACCACTCGGCCATACCCGCGCTCAGCCATTTTAGGCAGGGCCCGCCGCATGGTATGAAACGCGCCGGACAAGTTCACCGCCAGTATCATATCCCAGGTTTCCCGGCTGAGATCAGCCATTGAGCCCGTCTTTTGAATGCCTGCATTGTTGACCAGAATATCTGCACCGCCCCAGCTCTCCATCTTGCTCATCATTTGATCAATGGCATCTGGATCGCGCATATCAGCATCGAAAAACCGGGCTTCGGGCGCACCCGCGGCCTGTATTTCGGCAACGGCGGCGTTCGCTTGGTCAGCGTTTGCCAATCCATGAACGCCAATACGCGCGCCTTGCGCGGACAATGTTTTGGCGATTGCCAGTCCAATCCCTTGCACCGAACCGGTGATCAGCGCCGTCTTTCCCGTCAACATCCCCTCGTTCACGTCGCCATCTCCTCACTTTCAAGCCTTTTGCGCAGCTCGGTCTTTAAAACCTTGCCGTAACTGTTTTTCGGCAGCTCATCCAAAAAGACATAACGCTTGGGTCGCTTGAACCGGGCCATATTGGCAAGACAGTGCTCATCCAGGTCCTCAGAAGTGATCGAATGCCCGCCAGTTTGAACCACAAAGGCAATAACCACCTCACCCCATTTCACATCCGGCTGGCCAACCACCGAAACCTCGTGCACCTGATCCAACTGCAACAACACCTCTTCCACTTCTCTCGGATAAATATTGGTGCCACCGGAGATGATCACATCTTTCGACCGGTCGGTCAGGGTCAGGAACCCATCTTCATCGTAATATCCGATATCTCCGGTATGGAGCCACCCATCGCGAAGAGCATTGGCTGTCGCCTCCGGGTTCCGCCAATACCCGAGCATCACGGCAGATCCTCGCACCGTGATCTCTCCGGGAATGCCGACAGCGCATGGCTTACCGTTTTCATCGACGATAAGAACATCGCCGCATGATTGCGCACGGCCTACCGACCCCAAACGGGTTTTCCAATTTGGGTGGTCGCGATCACAGACTAGATCCCGCGAAAGCGACGTAATGCACATCGGACATTCGCCCTGCCCGTAAATCTGAACAAATCGCGGTCCCATGACCTCAATAGCATCAAGAATGTCCGCTACATACATCGGGCCACCGCCATAAATGATGGTGCGAATTCCCTCGCCCGTCTCGCCCTTCTCCCGTGCAACATCGACAAGGCGCTTGACCATGGTGGGCGCTGCAAACATGTGAACGCTACCTAAATGGCGCGCTAAATCCAGAATTTCATCCGCATCAAAACCGCCACTTGTCGGAACGCAATGCGCAGCACCTTTTAATGTATGCATAAAATTATAGACACCGGCCCCATGCGACATCGGCGCAGCGTAAAGGATCGTATCATCCGTGCGAACGTCATCGACATCAGCGAAATAACTGAGAGACATGGTCTGAAGGTTGCCATGGCTCATCATGACGCCTTTCGGCTGACCTGTGGTGCCAGAGGTGTAGAACAGCCAAGCCAGATCATCCTTGGTCCGCGTGACCGGAGCTGTAATTCCAACTTCTGTAACGACAAACTCCTGATAGTCCGCGCTGTTCACATCGATGATTGCCGTTGCAGCCGGGCAAACATCCTGGTCTCCGCCAAACGCGTCTTTACCTGCGACAAACACCAGACGGGCACCGGAGTTCTCTAATATGAAACCTGCTTCCTTGGGATGGAGCTTGTAGTTAACCGGCACCACAGCCCCGCCGAGATACAAAACAGCGTAAAGGCACTCCAGATAAGCCACATGATTGGACATATAGATGGCAACCCGATCGCCCGGTTGAAGCGAGAAGCGGGTCTTCAAGCCGGACGCAAGGCCGCGAACACTGTTTTCAAACGCGGTGTAGGACGCAACGACTTCGGTTCCCGACAGGATTGCGGGGCGGTCGCCATAAAGCCTGGCACACCGGTTCAACCATTCAGCGATGTTCATGGGTGTATTCGTTCCTCCCAAAACGACCACAGAAATTTCTTTTGCAGTGGTCCATATTTTAATCGGAAGAACAAGAGCTTCACGTGAGAATGCCGTCTACTCACAGTGCCTACAAACGCGCAACGGCGTGCCGAAGCACGCCGCCTACGCGAGACTGAAGTTTGAGTGCTAAACCGCTTAGAAGAGCGACAGCACAGTCTGGTCTGCCTGAGAGGCAAAGGAGAGTGAGGTTGAGGCAAGCTGCTGGCGGGTCTGCAATGCCAGAAGGTTTGCACCCTCTTCGTTTGTATCTGCTAGCGTCAACTTGCCAGCCCCTTCTTGCAGTGTGTTGATCATGGACTTCGTGTAGTCCTGACGGATCTCCACTGTGGAGAGATTTGTACCGAACTCGGATGCCTGAGTTCGCAAATTTGTCAGGGACGTATTCAGCCGGTCAAGCACGCGGTTGATGTCACTGTCCGAGGCAAAACCACTGTCAGATAAGGCGTTGATTGTCACCCCGTCCGCATCTGCCGTAAAGCTCTCGGCATTGAAATTGGAGTTATCACTTGCCAACGTGAGATCCGTATCACTTTCCAGCCCCACCCGACCTGTTGAGGCATTGAAGTTGGCGCTCACACCATTGAAATCATCCATAAAACCAACGAGGTCGCTGATTGTGGTGTCTTCTTCAATTTCAATTGAGCCAAGCTCAAAATTGTTGCCGTCGGTGAGCGTCAATGTATCACCAACCTTGAAACTCGCGTTACTTGCCAAAAGCGCCGACCCAGCGGTTGCAGCGCTTGCCGTCAGACCGGACAGTGTAGCGGATGTTGCCGTCGAGCCAGCTCCGTTGTTATGCAAATTTGCACTGTCATTGGAGAAAATCTTCAACTCGCCAGATGTCTGGTCAAATTCAGTGCGGACACCAGGGGCACTTTCCAGTTCGGTGATAAGATCCTGAACGGTTGTTGCGGTCGTCACCGTCAAGCTAACACCACCAACAGTTGGTGCGGCAGTCGTCGTATCCCGCAGGCGGAGAACGTCACCGGCAGCAACCCCGGTAAAATCTGACAATTTGGACGCAGAATTCAAGGCCTGACCATCACTATCTTGCAAAGTGAGTGTGTTGCTGGCGCCCTGGATCTGGAAGGATGTTGCTGCTCCTTCACCTTGAGCAAGATCATTCAGATTAAGACCGTCTTCGAGAGTCGTATCTGTGTAGTCAACCGCTTCAATTGTCAGCTTGGACGTGGAATCTTCGTTAAAGATTGTGGTCAGATTGTTACCATCACCAGCAAGAAGATTCTTGCCTTTATAGGAGGAGTCTTTCGCAACATCTTCAATCTGCTCAAGAAGGTTATTGTACTGCTCTGCATAGTTTTTGCGCTCAAACTGACTTTGGGTCTGCAGCGCCTGATTTGCCTTTGCCTTCGCCGCCTCAACCAGATCTGTGACAGTCTGAATACCTTTATCAGCCGCCTTGATGGTCTGCAGAGACTGGCCCATGTCATCCAGAAGCGTGCCCAGATCACGTGCCCGGCTGTTCAAGCCCGATGCTGTGAAGAAGGAATTCGGATTGTCGAGTGCGGAATTGACCTTAAGTCCGGTGGCAAGCTTGTTCTGCACGCCGGACATCAGATCTGCAGTGGACTGAAGAGTTAACAGATTCTGCCGCACGGCAGCTGACAAAGTAATATCAGATGACATTTTCGATCCCTTTCCTGGGGCTGAAATGAATTCCACTCATCCTGAGCGGTTGAGACGAAAATGTTATGTTAACCCTAACAAATATTTAAAAACACAGTGAAGCAAAGAATCAGAATAGGCTCACCAAAACACAGCAAAAATACTAATACCCAGTAGAATTTATACATTGAGAAATTAGACAGTATAAATAATTGCGTCGCCTCGACTTCGAAGGCTGCAGAGCCAATTTCTGGAGTTTGATCATGCTAAGCTGCCCAAAACAGCAATGGTTTTGTAAAAATGCGGATCAGCAAAATTTTACAAAATTTTTTTATTTTGCAATTTGCCTTACTGACAAAAGGGCATATCGACACAAAAAGGGCCGGCGCTTGATGCACTGCCAGCCCGTTTTTGCATTTTGCAAGTTGGATCAAAGATTACGAATTCCGCAAAATGGATTTGACCTTCTGACAATACCGCCGAGAGATTGGGTTCATCCGCTTTGCATAGTGCCCCGCGTTATAGCGGAGGATCGTTCCGCATACGTCGCCACCTGCTCGCTTGTAAGCGCCAGCAAGATACTTCATCCCCCACTCCAGATTTGTCTCTGGATTGTAAAGTGCTTTTACTGAGCCACGGTAGCCCATACCCCGCGCTGTAGACGGGCGGATTTGCATCAAGCCAACTTCACCGACGCTACCACGAGCACGGGAGTTGAAATTGCTTTCTACCTGCACAACAGCCTTGGCAATGGAAACTGGGACACCATGCTTGCGGGCAGCCGAGCGGATAAGCGAAGCATATTTTGCACGGCCACTTCCTGAGCGAGCCGATGAAGAGCGGGATTTACGCTTCTGCTTTTTTGAAGCGGTCTTTTTGGACGATTTGGCATCTTTGGATTTTGCCGCTGCACCTGCATCCATGTTGACGATGCGCAGCACTGCACCTGAGCCAGCGTTCGGGTTGAGAACGGTCCCAACTTTTGCGGTCTTGGTTTTTGATTTTGATGATTTAGCCGGTTCCGGACGCACGAGATCTGCGTATGCAGCCCCTACCATGGCGACGTTCAAACAAGCGAGTAGTCCGACTACACCAGTGACTTTTTTTACAAACTGCAATTTCATGCCGTGCTCTTGTTGTTGAGACTGTTTTCTGTGTTTTTGGCGGCGGCAAGAAATGGCGGCAGAGTGGGACGAAAATCAGCCCTTTGTCATCACGAAAGATTTCAAGATTTTTCAGTAAATACGGCAAACTCAGCCACGAATATTGGCAATTTATGCAGAAAGTGACGCAAAGGAGGCAAAAATCAGCAAAATTGCGGCAGAGCCGCGTCCAAATTCAGAACGCTTAAAATCGTGCACCTGCTTTTCACAACACTTTAGGCATTAAGGTCCGGAAGCTTCGAAAGCAGTTTGTGAAGAGTTTCAATCGTCGACTGATCAACGATCCCATCCACCTGTTCAGGACGATAGTGGCGCTGAAAGGCTTCGACTGCCAAACGTGTTGTCTCATCGAACTGACCTGTCACCTCCATGCGGTACCCGAAAATGGCCAACATGGATTGCAGTGCTTCCACTGGCTGACCACTTTCTCCTTCCTGCATGAAAATGCCGCTTCCGGTGACCTCCGGCTCGACATAAAGACCCACACCTCTGGAAGCCAGTCGCCCCCAGGGAAACTTTTCGCCCGGATCAAGTTTGCGGTCAGGCGCAACGTCTGAATGGGCCAGAACTCGCCATGGCTTGATGTCGTGGCGTTCAACAATATCCGCACAAAGATCGCAGACGGCTTCTATCTGGACATCCGGAAACTCCGGATAATCAAAATCATGTCCACGATTGACAATTTCGATCCCGATCGAACGGGAATTGACGTCAGTCGTCCCCTTCCAATAACTGCGCCCAGCATGCCAGGCACGCCGCGCCTCGGGCACGCATTGCAGAATCGAACCGTCTTCTTCGACGACGTAGTGGGCCGACACTTCCGACCGAGGGTCACACAAACGCTGCAGGGCAGCCTCAGCTGTCTCCATACCAGTGTAATGCAGGATCAGCATATCAATGAAGCCGCCCCCAACACGCTCCCCATGATTTGGAGATGGTCGCAGCCGGGCTGGAACACCGGTATCCGTTTTTGCACTCACAGGCCCCGCTCCGCTGAAATCTGCGCCCAGGCTGAATTAAGTGCGGCAAGGCGGTCATTGGCAATACGAACGAATTCTTCAGGCACGCCGCGGGCGATCATCCGATCCGGGTGCGTTTCCATCACCTCGCGGCGATAGTGGCGCTTCAACTCATCATCCGACAAAGCCACATCTGCACCAAGCACCTCGTAAGGGTCCCCTTTTTCGCGAGCATGGCGGGCAACCACCTTGGAAAACTCGCGGTCATCAAGCCCAAAAACCCGTCCGACGTGAGCCAAAAAGTCGATCTCGGAATTATGCAAAACGCCGTCCGCCTTGGCGATGTGAAACAAGCCGTCCAGAATATCCAGCAAGGTCTTCCGGTCATATGGAAAAAGGTCCGCCAGTTTTTTTGCATAGACCTCGAAACCAGCGATATCCTGTTGAGCGAGCTGGAACAGGCGATTGACGTTTTTTTCCTCGCCCGGAGGCACATCAAACAACTCACGAAAGGCGATCACTTCATCGGTCGTGACCACACCATCCGCCTTCGCCATTTTGGCTGACAGTGCAATCATGGCGACCGTGAATCCAACCGAGCTCGTTCCTTCCGGACGAGCTAGGACGATCTGGACAAGACGGTCAATGACCTGGGCTCCACCGCTGCCAATTGCAGCTACAATACTCCCAAGGCTTGTCCAGACACTCACATGCTTTCCTTTTTATCTGTTCGATATTGTCTTGAAAAAATTCAGATTCTCAAACGCAAAACAAACAAATTATTCGAAATCCAATTTTAACGACCACCTGACATTATCGCCAGTGTCGAATTCCTTGTGAAGGGTGAGTTTTCAATCGTCAGACTTGACCAAAGAGTCGCAAAAAGAGCCGAAACTCGGAGTTTTTGAGGCCTGTCTTCAGGCAAATTAAACCGTTGTCCAATATTTTTTTCTGTTAGCGCGCTGGTCCGGGACATTTAATGCAAAGCAAGCAACAAAATAGCAAACTACTACCAGTGCTCATCGCGCTATGGCTTGTTGTCCTGCTTGTTTTTGGCATTCACGGCACCAACCTTGTGATCACTCATGCGTTGGTTGAGGGGACTCTGGAAAAGTCCGTCGCGGACGCACTGGACAAGTACAACGCATCGTCACCGTCGCGCGTTTCTAAAAATACTCAACAAAATCAAATAGCTCAATTCAATGGGCTTAGGCTTTCACGTCAGACCCCGTCAGATGAAACCGACAGAGCCACGGAACAAGCTCCAAAACCCGTACTGTCTTCCAAACAGAACGAACTGATCGCAACTGTATTTGCTCCCAACACAATTCTAGCCTCAACGCACGTGCCGTTTGACGCACTCCCAAAAGGTCAAACACCTGCCGAGGCCATTGCAATCGCAAAGAATAAAGCGGCAAGCAAATTCCTTGAACACGGCCCCACAGAACGGTCTTTGAACGCAGCGTTCGACGGACTTGTCTCCAATAGATCACCCTTCGTATCGCAAGATATTTTTCCTACAGGCGAAGTCAAACCGTACATCTTCGTCTCGATCCCGGAGTTTGGGGCCGACGGCAAACTGATCGGTGGTTTTGTAGTTTTAACCGATCAGTCTGAACTCTTGTCCAAGGTCGGCAATATTCCATTGAGCGGGATCATCCTGATCGGCGCAATGTGCGGAATTTCCATTCTTTTCGCCGGCGGGATCATCTGGATGCGCTTTCGCGATCAGGTGAAAGTCAACCGCGACATCCAGTTTCTGGCGCACCACGACACCTTGACCGGACTTCCGAACCGGGCTGTCTACAACGCCAAGCTCAACGAAGGCCTTCGATTGTCACAGGCAAAGGCCAGCAACATGGCGGCCATGTTGATTGACGTCGACAAGTTCAAGGAAATCAATGACACTTATGGTCATGGCACCGGCGACATCTTTCTTCAGATAATCGCGGACAGGCTAAGGCACACCTTCAAAGACCATCTGGTTGCACGCCTGTCCGGCGATGAGTTTGCCGTCATGGTCACATCATACTCAGACGTTGCACGTTTGACGAAACTCGCCGCCGCCATGATTGCCGCAACAAAAGCCCCTTGCGTTATCGACGGTAAGGAAATCCAGATATCACTTTCGATTGGCATTGCGAGGGCGAGCGATGGCAGTTGGCGGGCTTCTCGTCTTCTTCATTGCGCGGATCTGGCGCTCTATGCTGCGAAACATTCGGGCCGCTCTACATTTGTCTGGTACTCCCCGGAAATGGATGCAGATGCGCAAAGACGGAAAGAAATCGAAGCTGATCTGGTGAAGGCATTGAAGTTCGATCAGTTCCAACTGGTCTTCCAGCCTCAATATTCCCTGATTGATAATCAGCTTAAAGGTTATGAATCCCTGATCCGTTGGGAGCACCCGACCAAAGGCCTAATTTCTCCAGATATTTTTATTCCAATTGCAGAAGACACAGGCCTGATCCAAGATATCGGGGACTGGGTCCTCAATCACGCTTGCAAGGAAGCTGCAGCCTGGGAAGACAAATCGATCAAGATTGCCGTCAACGTCTCTGCCGCGCAGTTCCTTGCCGGTGAAACAGATCAGAAAGTTCGCAAGGCTTTGGAAACATCAGGTCTGGAGCCTGAGCGACTTGAAGTTGAGATTACCGAAAGTCTCCTGATCTCCAATCCAAAAGCCGTGGTCGAGACGCTTCAAAAGATCCATGCAATGGGTGTCTCCATTGCCATGGATGACTTCGGAACCGGGTATTCATCGCTGAGCTATTTGAGCCGCTTCCCGTTTGATAAGATCAAGATTGACCGGTCCTTCATCCAAAATCTGGGCGAAGAACCGAGCCTTGATGCAGTGGTGACGGCAATCATCGGCCTCGGCCACTCTCTTGATGTCCAGATCACCGCTGAAGGCATTGAGACCGAAGAACAGGTTATTCTGCTAAGATCTGCCGGATGTCATTTGGTGCAGGGCTTCTTGTTCGGTCGTCCCGGCACGGTCGCCAGCCACGAAGCCCGGCGGGATCATTTCCAGCGTTCTCCAATCACAGGCAATGGAATGCTCAAGCGTTATCAGGACGCTGTTGAATTGCCTCACGACCCTCTGCCAGAAACAGCCCTCGACAAAGCCTTTGAACTCGCCGATGTCGAGCATCCGTCAGAAGAGAAAGCGCATGGCTAAGGCAAGTTAGGCGCGGATCTTCCGTTCTGAATACCGCTCAACCAGGTAGTCTTTCTTGTCCCTCAAGAGCAGGGTGAACTTCACAAGCTCTTCCATAACATCAACCACACGGTCATATCTCGGGGACGGCTTCATCCTCCCATCGTCGTCAAACTCTTGATATGCCATGGGGACCGATGACTGGTTGGGAATGGTGAACATCCGCATCCAGCGCCCCAAGATGCGCATCTGGTTGACCGCATTGAAGGACTGGGAGCCTCCGGAAACCTGCATCAGGGCGAGCACTTTGCCCTGAGTGGGGCGAATGGCGCCCATATTTAGCGGGATCCAGTCAATCTGTGTTTTAAGAATTCCCGTCATCGCCCCATGGCGTTCTGGCGAACACCAAACCTGTGCCTCCGACCAGTTGCACAGCTCGCGCAACTCCTGAACCTTTGGATGTTTGTCGTCCTCGCTGTCCGGTAATGGCAACCCCTCAGGATTAAACACGCGTGTCTCGGCACCGAGTGCCTTCAAAAGGCGCTCTGCTTCATAGACCAGAAACCGGCTGTAAGACCGCTCGCGAAGAGAGCCGTACAACAACAAGATATGCGGCGGATGAGCGTTGGACATCTCAACGCCCAGCCGATCACAATCGGTCATCAAAAACTTTTCAGGTTGGATATTGGGGAGGTCACCCACTTCAGGTCTGTCAGCCATTGTCTTTTTCTACTCCCAAGCTGACGACTTCACCGTCTTCCTTGACGAATTTCTCAATCATCTTTGGAAGCAATTCCAGAACCTTTTCGGAAGGGCGGCACAAACGGACACCTTTATCGCTGACAACAATCGGACGATTGATCAAAATCGGATGCTCCATCATGAAGTCGATCAGCTGATCATCACTCCATTTGTCATCGCCCAAGCCCAATTCTGCAAAAGGTGTCCCCTTTTCCCGCAGCAAATCGCGGACCGAAATGCCCATTTGCTCAATCAGTCCAACAAGGGTCTCGCGGGTGGGCGGTGTCTTCAGATATTCAATGATCGTCGGCTCGACGCCACTTTCCCTGATCATCGCCAATGTGTTGCGTGACGTGCCGCATTTTGGATTGTGATAGATGGTTATGCTCATTTCGGAGCGCCTTTTTCGGTTGGTAAGTCAGGTGGGCAAAAATCAGTCCCACAGATCTCTCGATGACCTGAACAGCAGTCTTCTGTCAGAAAAAGAAGAAGGTCGCGCATATGCGCAAAGCAGATGGCGTAAAGGACTTTTCGCCCCACGCGCTTGGCGGAGACCAATCCACTTTTCTCCAAACTAGAAAGATGAAAGGACATCCGCGTCGGCGCTATGTCGAGCCGTTCCGCAATTTCACCAGACGGCAGTCCTTGCGGCCCAGCTTTGATTAACAAGCGGAACGCGGACAGCCGGTCTTTATGAGCAAGCGCCGTAAGCGCGTCGATAGCTGCGTCTTCAAACATATTGCAACACTACAATTATATTTGTAATATTGCAATATTTAGATATTAGTTTTTTATTTCAGAACTTTACAACATAAACATACGCTGAAACGGTATGATCACCAAGGTCAACGCTGGTCACAACACGCTCGTATCCTTCACCTTCAAAAGCATCCAACAGTGCCCAATTCTCAGGTAATTTCGAGGAAACGAGCAGGAAAACTTCAATTTCGGAAGCATTCTCGTCCAGAACCAAACCCGGATAGCCAAGAGCGGCTCCCCAGCCAGCATCGACTAATTTGCCCTTGATCGTGCCTTGCTTCCATTCTCCACCGAGAGGCTCAAGCTCGTGGAAATTAGCGCGGCCGGGCGCAAGTGTGCCATGCACGGCCAACCGAGTTTCGCAAGAATTGTCAGCCAAACCGATCTCCAGTTAGTCACCAATCAACAAGCAAGATTACATCGCCGCAGCCGCGCGTGCGGCCTGATCGTAATGGCCGGAAACAAGCCGCATGGTGGCAGCAATCCGTGACAATTCCTTTTCATCCAGACCCAAGGCTTTCATCGGTTCAACAAGCAGACCTTCGCGAATTTTGCGATACTCCAAACATGCAGCCTCCCCTTCCGGTGTAATCTCCGCCGTCTTTTCCTTGCCGCGTTTACCCGATTGCACAAGGCCTGACTTTTCAAGCTTCTTGAGCGCGTAGGTAACCGTGTGCGTATCTTCGATATTCAAGACAAGGCAGATATCGGAAAGCGTCTTCGCCCGCCCTCGGTGGTTGACCGAGTGAAGGACCAAAGTCTCCAGAGGAGACAATCCATCCAGACCGCTGGCCGCCATACCCCGCACCATCCAGCGATGATAGGCATTCACCATCATGGTAACCGCGAACTCGATTTCCGAGAGAGCCGGCAGCGCTCCCGAGGCCAGATGCGCCGCTGAAACAACCGGTCCGATTGGCGGCAGCTCAGCATCTGATGTTTCTTCGTTAGACATGGCACGCTCTCGCTCAAAAGCTGATTCTTTGATCCTATGGTACAGGATCAAACGACCCTCAATACAGATCATACAAATTTTTCATTGACATTTTATCGATAAAATGTCGACATGTAGAAAATCAAAATCTGATCACCGTCCCGAATGCCAAGCTCTTTGGTCCGGGACGGTTAAATGGAGGACAATATGAGCGGACAATGGGATTTCTGGATAGATCGTGGCGGCACCTTTACCGATATCGTCGGCCGCGCTCCGGATGGCTCGGTTCACCCGCACAAAGTGCTGTCTGAGAACCCGGAAGCCTACCGGGATGCAGCCATTCAAGGCATTCGGGAACTTATGGGCCTGAAAGACGGCTCGAAAATCCCGTCAGATCAGGTCGCAACCGTCAAGATGGGCACCACCGTTGCTACCAATGCGCTTTTGGAACGCAAAGGAGAGCGCACGGCCTTGTTCATCACCAAAGGTTTTCGCGATGCGCTGGAAATCGGCTATCAGGCGCGACCAGATATTTTCGCCAAAGAAATCATCAAGCCGGAACTGCTCTATGAGACCGTGTACGAGATCGATGAACGGGTTCGTGCAGACGGCACCGTGGAAATTGAGCTTGATGAGGATGCCGCGTATCAAGATATGCGCCGCGCCTTCAACGACGGTATTCGGTCAATCGCAATCGTCCTCATGCATTCCTACGCCTACCAGACGCATGAGCAGCGCCTGAAAGCGATCGCAGATTCTGTCGGTTTCCCGCAAATTTCCGTTTCTCACGAAACCTCGCCGCTCATGAAACTCGTCGGGCGCGGCGACACGACGGTTGTGGACGCATACCTGTCCCCGATCCTGCGGCGTTATGTGAACCAGGTTCAGGAAGAACTTGGCCAAGGCCCACGCCTGATGTTCATGCAATCCTCTGGCGGATTGACAGCCGCCGAACTTTTTCAGGGAAAAGACGCCATATTGTCCGGCCCGGCAGGCGGAGTTGTCGGCGCTGTTGAAACCTCCAAGATGGCTGGGTTCGACAAGATCATCGGCTTTGACATGGGCGGCACCTCAACCGATGTCTGCCATTTTGACGGCGATTATGAGCGCGCGTTCGAGACAGAGGTCGCCGGTGTTCGCATGCGTGCGCCAATGATGATGATCCACACGGTTGCAGCAGGCGGTGGCTCCATCCTCCACTACAAGGACGGCCGCTTTCAGGTTGGACCAGATTCCGCTGGCGCCAATCCGGGACCAGCGTGCTATCGGCGGGGCGGTCCACTGACCGTGACCGATGCCAACCTGATGACCGGCAAATTGGCCCCTGAGTTTTTCCCGAAAATCTTCGGCCCGAACCGCGACGAGCCCTTGGATGCGGATGTGGTACGTGAAAAATTCAGTGCCATGGCCAAAGAGATCAATGACGGTCGCTCTGCTGAAGACGTTGCTGAAGGGTTTTTGAAAATCGCCGTTGAAAACATGGCCAACGCGATCAAGAAGATCTCGGTTCAGCGTGGCTACGATGTGACGGAATACGCCCTGACCTGCTTTGGTGGCGCAGGTGGTCAAACTGGTTGCCGGGTTGCAGATACGCTTGGCATGACCACCGTCATTCTGCACCCCTTCTCCGGCATTCTGTCTGCCTATGGAATGGGTTTGGCAGACATTCGTGCAAACAGACAACAAGCGGTCGTCAGGCAATTGGACGATGCCATTTTGAAGGACTTGCACAGCCTGCAGTCAGAACTGGCAAAGACCACAGAAGCGGAGCTTGAACAACAAGGGATAGTCGACCAAAACCGCCGAACCATAACTACTGCTCATCTGCGTTATGACGGAACCGACACCCCCCTTCCGGTGACATTAGCCGATGTTGAAACGATGCGTGCAGCCTTTGAAGACGCGCACCGCCAGCAATTCGGCTTTGCCTATGAGAACAAGCCGATTGTCGTGGAAGCCCTAGAGGTGGAAACCGCAGGCGGTGGCGCAGGCCTGAGCGAGCCGGACATCAGCCTTGTCACTGACAGCCCCAAAGCCTCCCATGATGCAAAAATGTTTGCAGATGGGATCTGGCGCGATGCCGGCATTTACAAACGCAGCAGCCTGAAGCCCGGCATGAAAGTGAAAGGCCCTGCCCTTATTATCGAGCCACACGCAACCATTGCAGTTGAAGAGGGCTGGCAGGCAGAGGTGAACGCCAAGGACCACGTCATCTTACGCCGGATCACCACCCTGCACCGTTCCAAGGCGATTGGAACCAAGGCCGACCCGGTCATGCTTGAGGTGTTCAACAACCTCTTCATGTCGATTGCAGAACAGATGGGTGTGACACTTCAAAACACCGCCTACTCCGTCAACATCAAGGAACGGCTCGATTTCTCCTGCGCCGTTTTTGATGCGGGTGGAGCATTGGTCGCCAATGCGCCGCATATGCCAGTGCATTTGGGCTCAATGGACCGCTCCGTGGAAACGGTCATCAAGCTGAACCAGGGCAAGATCAAGCCTGGCGACGTCTTTGCGCTGAACGCTCCTTACAATGGCGGCACCCACTTGCCCGACATTACCGTTGTCTCCCCGGTTTTTGATGATGCTGGCAACAAAATCCTGTTTTGGGCAGCTTCGCGTGGTCACCATGCCGATGTTGGCGGCTCTGCTCCCGGTTCCATGACCCCACGGGCCACCAATGTGGATGAAGAAGGCGTCCTGTTCGACAATTTCAAAATTGTCGATGAGGGCCGTTTCTGCGAACAGGAACTGATCGAGCTTTTGACCGATCACGCCTATCCGGCGAGAAACCCGCACCAGAACGTAGCTGACCTGTCTGCCCAGATTGCCGCGAATGAAAAAGGCATTCAGGAATTGCGGAAGATGGTTTCCCATTTCGGCCTCAGCGTGGTTCAAGCCTATATGGGACACGTGCAGGACAACGCTGAGGAGAGCGTACGGCGGGTTATTTCGGCACTAAAAGACGCCGAATATTCCTATCCCACTGATCAGGGGGCCGAGATCAAGGTCAAGATCACGGTCAACAAGGAAAAGCGCGAAGCCACGGTCGACTTCACCGGAACAACCGATGTGAAACCGAACAACTTCAATGCGCCGGAACCGGTCACCCGTGCAGCGGTGCTCTATTGCTTCCGCGTGATGGTCGACGGTGACATCCCGATGAATGCGGGCTGCCTGAAACCCATCAACATCATCATTCCCGAAGGCTGCATGTTGCGTCCAACCTACCCCGCAGCTGTTGTTGCCGGGAATGTTGAAACCTCGCAGCATGTCACGAATGCGCTGTTTGCAGCCCTTGGGGCCATGTCCAATGCACAAGGCACGATGAACAATCTGACATTCGGCAACGAAACCTATCAGTACTATGAAACCATCTGTTCCGGATCACCGGCAGGCCCCGATTTCAACGGGACTGACGGTGTCCATACCCATATGACCAACTCCCGCCTGACCGATCCGGAAGTGCTTGAATTCCGCTTCCCTGTGCTTCTGGAAGATTTCCATATCCGCAAGCGCTCTGGTGGACGAGGAAAATGGAATGCGGGCAATGGCACGCGCAGAACCTTGCGGTTTCTTGAAAAGATGGACTGCTCCATTCTCGGCTCTCATCGGACCATCAAGCCAAAAGGCATGGACGGCGGCGAGGATGGTCAGGTGGGGCGAACTGAAGTTCGTCGTCTGAATGGCAAAATCGAAGTTCTAGCAAGCTGCGATCAAACCGTTCTGGAAGCCGGCGAGGCTGTGACGGTTGTCACCCCAACAGCCGGCGGTTGGGGCGCGGCCGACTAAAACGCAATTCAGGCTGCACGGCCCCCAAGCTGCGCAGCCTGACCTTTTGTGATAATTCCACACTCAAGCGATTTTGCGTGAAGCTTCCTGCACGGCCCGCGTTTTGTATTCGATGTCAGAAGCCGATTGGGAAATCGACTGCATGTTTGAATTAACAAGTGCCACATTGTTGGCGGCAGTATCCATATTGCCCGAGATTTCATGAGAGACAGCTTCCTGTTCGATTACGGCAGACGAAATTCCCGAGGAGATATCATTGATCTGATTGATGATATCGACAATTGCCTCAAGCGCCTGAACGGCCTGCGTCGTCGTCTCCTGAACGGAGGCAACTTGCGATCCAATATCCTCAGTCGCTTTTGATGTTTGAGATGCAAGGCTTTTCACCTCGGATGCAACAACCGCAAACCCTTTACCGGCCTCACCGGCCCGAGCAGCCTCGATTGTCGCGTTAAGCGCGAGAAGGTTCGTTTGATTTGCAATGCTATCAATGAGCTCGATCACCGTGCCGATTTCCTGCGCGTCTGCAGAAAGTCCAGCCATGATCTGATTGGATTGATCTGCTTCCGTCACCGCCTTCTGGGCAACTTCTTTGGCAAGCGTAACCTGGCGACCAATCTCACTGATGGAAGCAACCAACTCTTCTGCTGCTGCCGCCACAGTCTGAACGCTAGCGGCTGCTTCTTCAGACGCACGCGAGGAAGTGGATGTAAGTTCTGCAGCAGAGCGGACAGACTCAGCAACATCGGTCAGATCGTCATCTATGGTCTTTTGTGTTTGCTGCCGGAACATTCGGTCCTGAACCATTTGGGTAATGTCAGTCGCAAACTTGACCACCTTGAACGGTCGCCCGTTGTCATCGCAGATCGGGTTGTAGGTGGCTTGAATCCAGATTTCTTTACCGCCTTTTGCAACGCGTTTGAATTCTCCGCCTTTGAATTGGCCGGCGCGGAGGTCTTCCCAGAACCTCTTGTAGTCCTGAGACTGAGCGACCCCCGCTTCGGCAAACATGCTGTGATGCTGGCCTTGAATCTCTTTCAGGGAGTATCCCATCGTTTGAAGGAAGTTTTCGTTCGCCTCGATAATCGTGCCATCCAGTTCGAAGTGAATAACAGCCTGAGACTTGTTAATCGCTTCCAACTGTCCGTTGGCATCTGCAGCCTTTAGTTTGGCGGCGGTAATATCAGATGCAATCTTGACGACGCCAGTCACTTCTCCGGACGAAGACAGGATTGGATTGTAGGAAGCTTGGATCCAGATCTCCTGACCGTCCTTTCGGAAACGGTTATACTCGCCAGATGCAAACTGCCCGGCAGCCAACTGCCGCCAGAAGTCAGCATATTCTGCAGATGACTTGTAGTCTTTATCTACAAATATCGAGTGATGTTTGCCAACGACCTCATCCAGGGTGTACCCGACAGCCCCGAGAAAGTTCTCATTCGCATTAACGATGGTCCCGTCAGGCTTGAATTCGATGATAGCCTGAGACCGCCCGAAGGCATCAAGGATGGCCTGCGCCCGGGAAGTGCTGAATAGTTTTTCAATCATAACTTACAGAACCCTTATTTACCCTAAGGATAATAAGAGCACAAAAAAGATTATTATCTCTTAATACGAGCAAAAGAAGACAATAATAAGTTATTTAACTTACTTAAATAGGTAGGAATTACAAGTAAATATTCGCCGAATTCGCTATTTATATCAATTATTATCTGCAGAGTTATTGTTTCGCGCCGCTTTTGCGAGCATGGCCAGGGCCTTTCTCAAACTATCTGGAGATTGAAGCTCGTCAGGAAACCAAAAACGTGCAGTCTCATCACCCGCACCCAGATCCCCTCCTTCTGGGTCAAGACCGGTCAAACGCCAATTGCCCGCAGGCGCTTTTGCTAAAACCTCAGCATAGAGACGAACAGCATCGGTATGATCTTGGTTCATATGCGCAACAGCACTCTCTTCAATCTCCATGAAGTCTAGGCTCAAGTCCTTCGGCAAGATGAGGTCGGCGGCATTTAACTCGTAGGCCTTGCCGAATCCCCCGTTCAAACTGGCCCGCTCAACGTCCAGCCGGAAAAAGGCGAAGTCGCCAAAATCGACATAGAGTTCAGCTTTTGGATGACGCGCCAGATACCTCCGACGAAGGCGTCCATGATCATCGCTTTTACGGTCGATCCGCTCCGCCCTGCAAAACAGCGTGATACGTGGGTGCGCAAGCGGATCCCCCTTCCCCGGCTCTCCGCATAAAAGCGAACAGCGATGATCGCTCATGATCGCAGATGTATGACCGGACAGGGTAGAAGTCAGAATGACCGGCGTTCCATCAACATCCGTTGCAAGTGCCACTCGGCTCACTTGCGGATGTCCGGTTTCAACCTCCAAGGCTCCCAGCGCGGCATATCGCGCAGTGCGGACAAGCGCCTTTGCCTGCCTCCGCGCTTCATCATCCACCTCGCGAAGGACGTTTTTGTTTTTGTCTGATCCCACTGAGGCTTCAGTCATTGCCTTGTTGTCCGTCTATTTATCCCAGCGTTTGTATAATTGGGCATGCTGAGATTTTCTTCAACTCAACCTCCGCAAAAGCGCAGGTCTTCACAAACCATACGCGCTGCATTTCGCCCTGCAACGTAAGGTAAACAAGAGCTGAATGCCAGATGAACAGGCATCTCAGAACCAGTTCAGCCGTGCTCCTCCATAGTCCAGTCATCAGATCACGAAACGGCGCTTTCTCCTCTGGTAAGACGAGCGCCCAAATCGATGGAGACACAAATGGGAATTCTGACCAAACGCGTTCTTGCCGCCACTTTGGCCGGCGCTCTCATGCTTCCGGCGCTCTCATCCGCACAGGCAGATCATCGCCGCGGTTGGAACAATGGGGGAGTTCACTATCACCAACATCACCACCGCCATGTTCACAAACACAGGAAGCATCGTCGGAACAACAACAATGTTGGCGTTGCAGTGGCAGCCGGTGTGATCGGTCTTGCAGCAGGCGCCATTCTGCTGGGCTCGCAAAACCGCCGCGAATACATCCGCCCGCCGGTTCGACACTATCGCCCGCCGGTCAACCAATATCGCCCGGTTCCAACACCTCCCCGCGGCCATGTCTATCAAAACCTCCGCTTCGAACCGTGGACCCCGGCTTGGTATCGCTATTGCGCATCCAAATTCCGGTCATTTGATCCGCAATCAGGGACCTACATGACCTACCGAGGTGTCCGGAAATTCTGTCAGTGAGGCGCGCTTTGGTCGTGGCGAAAAGGTGAGTGGACCTGACCAATAGCCATAAGGCCAGCACAGCCGGAGAAGGGCCGTCCCCCGCCAACGGCCCTTCAACGCCTCACGTCAGAACACCTTTTACAAAAAACCTTGCCTCATTACCCGCCAGAGTCCACTGTCGTTGCGTAATCACGCTTCGTATTTGGACGACAGATGACCCTGGAAGTCTTTTCTGCATATGTTGTTGCAACCCTGATTTTGCTCGCTGTTCCTGGACCGACGATCATGTTGGTGATCAGCTACGCACTGCGCCATGGCCGTAAAACTGCAGCCGCTTGTGTGTTGGGTGTAGGTGTTGGAGATGCCACTGCCGCAACAGCCTCCCTGCTGGGGCTTGGGGCCATTCTCGCAACGTCTGCTACGCTTTTTTCTGCCTTGAAGTGGATTGGGGCGGCCTATCTGTTTTACCTCGGCCTGAAAATGTGGCTCTCCAAGCCGGAAACGTTGGAAGAGCAGGATGTTCAGGAAATCAACTCTCGAAAGATTTTCACGCACGCGTTCATCGTGACAGCCCTTAACCCAAAGGGCATCGTCTTTTTTATGGCGTTCTTGCCGCATTTTATCGCAACGGATGCAGCTATTGCCCCGCAGCTAGTATTATTGGGCACAACCTTTGTTGTTCTTGGCGTACTGAACGCTGCCATCTACGCATTAATAGCAGCCGAAATCGGATCCCGCCTGAAATCACCTTCGACCATGAAAGTCGTGAACAGGTTGGGGGGAGGCTTTTTGATGTTTGCCGCAGCGATGACCGCCGGGCTTCGTCGCGCCACGACCTGATTTCAGGCTGAGCCCACCGACCCTTGAATTGCCTTCAATGAGCGTTCAGCCCCTTCGACACTGAGCGCACCAAACCTCGACATCGCTGCTTCCAGATCGTTCGCACCCAGCCCGAGCTGTTTAGCGCGTAGATCAAGAATCTCGCGAAACGCACGTTCAGTGACGCCATTCGCCTTGCACAGAATGATCAGCGCCTTGTCGCTTGCGCTATAGATCAGCTTCGATACAGCCGAGACCGGAAGCTCACTCATCTTTGCGAGCAATATTCCAACTTCGGCAGAACGGCTGGATTTAACGAAACTGGAGACTGCTTCATCAATCTCAATGGCCCCATTTTGAACGTCGGCAATGACTTTTTGCGATTGCTCGTGACTGCTCTCAATCCCTTGCGAGCGAGCAACCACTTCTTCCGCTGCCCGTTCAGCCATGAGGCCCAGCAGAACCCCATTCGACCCAAGTTCGCCGACACGCTTGCACAGCTCGTCGGACAGCATTGGTATCAGAATTTTTGCAGCATCTTCCGGCAAGTCTTGTCGGTGTATCAAAGCAGACTGAATTTCAACGGACGCTTTGGCCTTTTCGACGAGGCGGTGGAAGCACTCACTTGCAAACCGCGCACCGCTGTTTTCAGCGACTTTGGTAAGAACAGCATCATTCCCGCGATCTACCAATATTTCTGTGACGCATTCTTCCACTGAAGGACGACCGGCTATGGCATCCAAATGATCCATCGAGGCCGACTGAGCGACATCAACAAGATCATCAGCCGTCAGAACGGGGGAACTTTCCAAAACTGGACGCGCAACTTCAATCGTGTCTCTCGCAAGTTCATTCATCAACGGATGCGGAGCCATCTCATTTGCACTGATCCGGACAGCAAGCGTTGCCCGCGCCTCTTGCTCGAGTTGCCCGAGAACAGCCATAACAATGTCGCCGAACATCAGGCTAACCTGATCGGCATGGTCGTTATCGGCCGACAAGAACATGTCAGTGAGTGCGCTGACCAGAGTTTTACGTCCCGCAGCACTCTTGTCTTTGGCAAATTCCGTGAGTTTTTGAAAACTCAGCATTCGGCAGATGCTCCGTCCTGACCTGTCATGTGCTATGTCCCATTATTCACAAGGACCTTAAGTTTGGCCTTACACAATCGAAAAACCCAGCATCACATTCAACACTGTAAAATTTGCGCGAACAGACCAATGCCAGATTAACTTTTTTGTCTAGTCCTACCCAGAATCAGAATGACAGCGTCTGATGAAAGTTTCGCCTAATAAGATCTTCATTTCAGCTGCATTTTGCCGAAATACACAATTTCAAACCCTTGGGCTTGGCCGCCTTTTGGTTGCAGCGCACAATGTTTTTCGCTTCGCTTTCACGCTGCCGTGATTTAGGGTCGTCGCTGTCATAAAGGTACGCGGGAGGCACAAATGACCTATGCACGTAACCTGAACATGATCGCTACTATCGTTGCTTTCGTTTTCGTCGCAGGAATTGTTGTTGGCGTGTTTTAATCGCCTCGAAATGCAACCAATACAAAGGTAATTGAGTTTCGCCGTTTCACAGCAGAATATCGGCATCAATTCCACCGGCAGAGCCTATTCTGCCGGTGTTTTTATTGGCAAATACTGGTTTCCCTTAAAAACTGAGCCCGCAAAACCTCAGGCTGCCAGAGGCGTGATCTTGCTGATTTCGTTCAAAGCTTCGACTTGACGGTTCCCATCCATCATCAATTGGTCTGCAGATACGATCGTGACATCGTGAATGCCAATAAAACCGAGCACATGCTTGAGGTATCCGGAGGCAAAGTCGATATCAGAACCGATCTTGGTCCCACCTGAGGCGAGAACAACATACGCTTTCTTGCCCTCCAACAGACCGACCGGTCCATTTTCGGTGTATTTGAACGTCACCCGAGCCCGAGCAACAAGGTCAATCCAGGCCTTCAAGCTCGCTGGAATGCCGAAATTATAAACCGGCACACCAATCACCAGGACATCTGCTGACCGCAGTTCTTCAATCAGCTCATCAGACAGCTTCAGCGCATTATTCTGCTCGTCGCTGCGCTCAGCTGCATCGGTGAAATTGGCCCCAATCCATGTCTCGTCGATCACCGGCAGGCCAGAGGCAACATCTCGTGTTACAACATGAGAGTCTGAAACGTCAGCTGTCAAACGCGAGACAAGGGTGTCCGTCAGCTCTCGAGTAACAGACCCCGTTTTTCGGGCTGATGCGTCTATTTTCAAAATCGTCTGCGAGGTGTTCGACATGATGCTTCTCCTAGTCAATGAAGGCGACAAGCGCCTTTGCGTTCACTGAAAAAGGAGATAATTAGTCGCATAATTCGAGACTAGGCGCTCATTTGTGAACAATACGTTCACCCCTTACAGGCCTCCCGAGCATATGAAAAAGGCCGGAGAACATCCCCCGGCCTTTCGAAATCCACTCACCAGAACTGCAAAATCACTCTGCTGCAATCAACCGAGCCGGATCATAGTTCAGGATCGGAGCAAGCCAGCGTTCAGCATAGGCAAGATCCCAGCCCTTGCGCATGGCGTAGTCTTCCACCTGGTCCTTTTCGATTTTCCCGACACCAAAGTAGTGGCTGTCGGGATGACCGAAATAAAGACCGGACACAGATGAACCCGGCGCCATGGCGTAGCTTTCGGTTAGCTGAATCCCCGTCAAACGCTCTGCATCGAGCAGACGGAACAAGGTGTCCTTTTCCGTGTGATCAGGCTGGGCCGGGTAGCCGGGAGCCGGGCGAATGCCTTGATATTTCTCGGCAATGATCTCTTCAGTGCTGAGGGTCTCATTGGCGGCATAGCCCCAAAGCTCGGTACGTACGATCTGGTGCAGCTTTTCAGCGAAGGCTTCTGCCAAACGGTCGGCAAGAGCCTGACTGAGGATCTTGTTATAGTCATCCCCCGCCTTGGCGTAGCACCCCGCAAGCTCATCTTCGCCATGCCCTGCGGTCACGGCAAAACCACCGACATAGTCCGCAAGACCGCTCGCCTCGGGAGCAACAAAATCGGACAGCGCGACATTTGCACGGCCACCAGCTGTACGAGCCATCTGCTGGCGCAATGTATAGAAAGTCGCCAATTCTTCGCTGCGGTTGTCGTCCTTGAAGAGGACAATATCATCGCCGCGCCCTGCCGCTGGCCAAAGTGCCGCCATGCCACGCGCAGTCAGCAGCTTTTTCTCAACAATCTCATCCAGCATCCGGCGCGCATCGTCATAAAGACCCCTGGCCGCCGGGCCATAACGATTGTCCGTCAGGACGTCCGGATAACGACCCTTGATTTCCCAAGTCGCAAAGAACGGCGTCCAGTCGATCAAGGGAACGAGATCTTCTAGCGGGAAATCGTCATAGACCTTACTGCCAAGCTGCTTCGGCTTGACCGGCCTGTGAGTCTTGAAATCCGGCTTGAAGGCGTTCTCGCGTGCAGCTTCAATTGACACCCGCTGGGAAGTTCCACGGGATGCTGCATGCTTTTCGGCGATGGTCGCATATTTGCCGCGCACATCCTCGAAATAAGGTGTGCGTTGTCCGTCGCTCATGAGGCGAGAAGCAACCCCGACCGCACGGCCAGCATCAGTCACATAAATCGCCTGACCACGCGCGTAGTTCGGGTGAATCTTAACGGCTGTGTGAACTTCGGACGTTGTCGCACCGCCGATCAGCAACGGTACATCCAGTCCCTCGCGCTCCAGCTCCCCGGCCACATGGCACATTTCGTCAAGAGACGGTGTGATCAAGCCGGACAGGCCGATGATATCAACCTTCTCCTCTTTCGCGACTTCGAGGATCTTGGCCGCCGGAACCATCACCCCAAGGTCGATTACCTCGAAGTTGTTGCATTGGAGCACAACGCCAACGATGTTCTTGCCGATGTCGTGCACATCGCCTTTTACGGTCGCCATCAGGATCTTGCCATTCGACGACGCGCCCTCAAGGCCCTGCTCTTCCTTTTCCTTCTCCATGAAAGGCATCAGGTAAGCGACGGCCTTCTTCATGACACGGGCAGACTTCACCACTTGCGGCAGGAACATCTGGCCCGAGCCAAAAAGGTCACCCACGACGTTCATGCCGTCCATCAACGGACCTTCGATCACATGAAGCGGACGGTCGAACTGGGTGCGAGCTTCTTCCGTATCCTCGACGACATATTCGTCGATCCCGTTCACCAGAGCATGTTCCAGCCGCTTGGCAACAGGCAGTTCGCGCCAGGAGAGGTCCACTTCCCGCTTCTTGCCGCCCTCACCTTTCCATCGCTCAGCTGCTTCCAGCATATTGTCGGTCGCATCCGGCGTGCGGTTGAGAACCACGTCCTCGCAAAGATCGCGCAATTCTTTGTCGAGCTTGTCATAAACCGCCAGCTGACCGGCATTGACGATGCCCATATCCATGCCCTTCTTGATGGCATGGTAGAGGAACACCGAGTGCATCGCTTCACGCACCCCTTCGTTGCCCCGGAATGAGAAGGAGAGGTTCGAAACTCCGCCCGAGACATGCGCATGCGGCAGGTTCTCGCGAATCCAGCCCGTCGCCTCAATGAAGTCGACGCCGTAGTTGTTGTGCTCTTCAATACCGGTCGCAACGGCAAAGATGTTTGGATCGAAAATGATATCTTCCGGCGGGAAACCGACCTTCTCGACCAGCACATTATAGGAGCGCTTGCAGATTTCGATCTTGCGCTCAAACGTATCGGCCTGACCCTGCTCGTCAAACGCCATGATGACGACAGCCGCGCCATAGCGGCGGATCAAGTTGGCCTGCTCAATAAAGTTCTCTTCGCCTTCTTTCAGCGAAATGGAGTTCACCACGCCCTTGCCCTGAAGGCATTTGAGACCAGCTTCAATCACTGTCCATTTGGAGCTGTCGACCATCACCGGCACCTTGGAAATGTCCGGTTCCGCAGCCATCAAATTAAGGAAGGTGACCATCGCCTCTTCGGAATCGAGCAGGCCCTCATCCATGTTGACGTCGATGATTTGAGCGCCGTTTTCCACCTGATCCCGCGCCACATCCAGCGCCGTGGTGTAATCTCCGGTCTTAATCAGTTTGCGGAACCGGGCAGATCCGGTCACATTGGTGCGCTCGCCCACATTGACGAAATTCACTTCCGGCGTCAGCGTAAATGGCTCCAGACCGGACAAGCGCATATGCACCGGCGGCTCTGCAATCTTGCGCGGTGCCTTGTCCTTCACTGCTTCTGCAATGGCTCGAATATGGGCAGGTGTAGAACCACAGCACCCGCCGACAACATTGACCAAACCTGCTTCCGCGAACTCTTGAATGAGGCTCGCCATATATTCCGGGCTCTCATCATATTCGCCAAACTCATTCGGCAGGCCTGCATTTGGATAGGCGCAGACAAGCGTATCGGCAACACGTGAAATTTCGGCCAAATGCGCACGCATTTCCTTCGCGCCCAACGCGCAGTTCAGGCCGATGGTCAGCGGATTGGAATGACGGACAGAGTTCCAGAAGGCTTCCGGAGTTTGGCCGGAAAGCGTACGACCAGACAAGTCAGTGATCGTCCCGGAAATCATGACCGGAACAGCTTTGCCGCGTTCTTCAAACACCTCGTCGATTGCAAAAAGCGCTGCCTTTGCGTTGAGCGTGTCGAAGATGGTTTCGACAAGCAGGATATCCGCTCCGCCATCCAAAAGCCCGCGCACGGCTTCAGCGTAAGCGATGCGGAGATCGTCGAATGAGACAGCACGGTATCCCGGATTGTTCACGTCTGGCGAAATGGAAGCAGTCCGGTTGGTTGGCCCCAGAGCACCAGCCACAAATCGCGGACGATCTGGATTTTTCGCTTCAACGATATCGCATGCCTGACGGGCCAGCTTCGCGCTTTCCACGTTCAGCTCATAGGCCAGCTCTTCCATGCCATAATCGGCTTGGGCAATCGTTGTTGAGGAGAACGTATTCGTCTCAACAATATCCGCTCCAGCTTCCAGATAATCAACATGGATCTTGCGGATGGCATCAGGCTGGCTGAGGCTCAAAATGTCATTGTTTCCGGCAAGGTCAGACGGCCAATCCTTAAACCGGTCGCCCCGAAAATCATCTTCCTTCAGCTTCAAAAGCTGAAGTTCTGTCCCCATCGCCCCGTCAAGCACGAGAATACGGGACTGAGCCGCTTCTTGAATTCGCTCAAAGGCATCTGATTTCAGCACGGGGTTTGTCCTTCCAATAACGTCCTCAAGCCACAGCTTGCTAAAGTTGAGCAAGCGGCAACCGGCATCGGTTCACCGATGTGTGCACTTCTCGACCGGCGAGCCGGCCAACGCAAACAGCAATCGCAAATTGTACCCGCCTTTTCCGCAACAATTCCCATTTTGGCAAAGCGGCGGGCAATACTGGCGTTAGGCTGCGACCTTGTTTTCGCTCTCAATGCCCATCCCAAGCATCCGGCAGATCGCATAAGTGAGGTCAGCCCGGTTCATGGTGTAAAAGTGGAAATCTTCAACACCACGATCGACCAGGTCCATCATTTGCTCGCAGGCAATGCCTGCCCCAACGAGCTTGCGCGTTTCAGGGTCATTTTGCAGACCAGTAAACCGCCGAGCGACCCAATCCGGAATGGACGCGCCGCATTTGGCCGAAAACACCATTGTCTGCTCAAAATTATGGATCGGCAGGATGCCCGGAATAACCGGAATTGTGATCCCCGCTTTTGCAAGGCGCTCGCGATACGCGTCGAACAGATCATTGTCGAAGAAGTATTGCGTCACAATACGGTCAGCGCCCGCATCCACTTTGCGCTTCAAGTTTTCAATTTCCATGTCCCAACCAGAGCTTTCCGGGTGACGCTCTGGATATCCGGAGACAGAAACATCGAAATCAGCGATCTTCTTGATGCCTTCAACCAAATCGGAGGCATAGGCATAGCCCTCAGGGTGCGGCTTGTAGGTAGCCCCGATGCCTTCTACAGGGTCGCCGCGCAACGCAACGATCCGGCGCACACCAAGTTGCCAGTAATCTTTGACAATGGCATCAATTTCCTCGCGAGAGGCAGCCACACAAGTTAGATGCGCGGCCGTATCAAGCCGTGCTTCTTTCAAAATACGCTCAACAGTCTTGTGAGTGCGCTCTCGGGTGGACCCACCTGCACCGTAGGTTACCGATACAAATTCCGGGTTCAGAGGAGCCAGACGCTCAACCGTATTCCAGAGACTTTCCGCCATTTTTTCATTTTTCGGCGGGAAGAACTCAAAACTCGCATTCAGCGGGCCTTGCAACTGTTGGCGGGAACGACGAATGGGAAGAGTGGACGTCATGATTACGCGACCTCTTGACGAGATGGGGTGACTGGCAGGTCAGTGACGATACGGCGATCGCGGGCCAACCAGAGTGTGACAGTGAGTTGTGTTCCAGAGTCGGTCTGAGGCTCGAGGTCAGACACGGCCTCAAGATCCAGATCAAGGGTTTCGAGCCAACGCTCCATATGATCGCGAGCAATGCCGAGGCGGCGATGCGCATGGGCATCGCGCAGGAACTCCAGCGTGTGGGGAGCAAAGTCGATGACCAGCAATCGGCCACCCGGGCGGAGAGCGCGCGCCGCTTCTGATAATGCGCGTTGCGGATCATCCAGAAAATGCAGCACCTGATGAAGCGTCACCAGATCAAACGAGCGCGGCGGAACATTCAAAGCATAGATATCACCATGACGAACCTGCGCTTTGGACAAACCGGCTTTAGCAAGGTTTGCCCGTGCAACCGCAAGCATGTCATGGGAGGCATCAATGCCAAGTCCCGAGACGTATTGATCAGAAAAGAGTTCAAGCAGACGTCCGGTACCGGTTCCAAGATCGAGAAACGATTGGAAGGGCTTTTCACCGACAACCTTCAGCATGGCCGCCTCAACGTCGGTGTCGGATGCATGAAGGGTCCGCTCTTTGTCCCAGGTCAACGCCTTTTGGGCAAAGTAGTTGGCAGCTTCTTCTGCCTTTGCCTTTCTCAATCTGGCAAAGCGTTCGCTATCCGCAGAGAGAACAGCATCTTCCGACCACATCCGCGCGACAACATCCCGTGCCAGAGCACCGCGCGGGCTGTCAGCTAAGCGATAGTAGACCCATGAGCCTTCCGGAAAACGGAGAATGACCCCAGCTTCGGTGAGTAGTTTCAGATGGCGGGAAATTCTCGGCTGGCTTTGGCCAAGGATAGCCGTTGCATCCTTCACCGTCATCTCGCTTTCAGCGAGCAGCGCAATCAACCGCAAACGCGTCGCCTCACCCACCGCGCGAAGAACGGCAAGTGTGTCATCAACGGAAAGGGTTTGATCGTTCGGCATCAGCGCTCACAACAGCATCTCGAATATTGATATAAAGATATCTTTATACGAAAATGAAGCTCGTCGCAAGCTTGGATTGGTTCACGCGATCTCCAACACGGGGCGTGGTTAAAAGTATTTTACGGAATTCGCTCAATTGCGCTCATGTCGAAATACCGGCGAAAGCCTATAAAAAGCCCAAGGAAATCCCGTTATCTGAAGTGTAACAACAAGCCCCGGCTCAAACGTTAAATCGCTGAACTGCGTTTAATCAAACCGGTTAAACCGTTTTCCAGATCCGGAATTTCGCACGCAGAAACTTCTGTTGGAGTTTCCGCTTCACCTTAAAACCTCGACTGAGATGGAGGCTATCTGCCGAATAACGCTCCGATAGGAACACGTCATCGAACCTGCGCATGACCTCGTTTGGGGCATATTTCAAAACAGAAGACCGGGCCAGCTCCTGGTCCGCACTGTCTGGATGATAAGTCGTCAACAACCGAAAGAGATCACTGCCTGTCTTGTAGCACCATTCCTTCTTTGGGCTCATGTGAACATGGTTTTGATCAATTCCCCCTGCCCAACTGAACACCGGCTTGCCAAGCAACAGGAACTCCGCGATTGCCAAACCAAAACTCTCACCAGTTTTTTTGGCATTTAATCCGACATCGCAGGTCGCAATGAAACGCGCCTTTTCAGCAAGCGTGATGACCGAAGGAAGAAAGAGTGCGCGCGGATGATCAATGAAACGCTCTGTATTGACGAAAACGCAGTAGAGATCTGATCTGGCCTCCAACGCACGAGCAACTGCCATTTGCGCCATAGGCACATTGAATTGATCAAACCCGCCATACCGTCCGGCAACAAAGGCGTCTTTCGGAATGGCCAGCTCCTCACGCATGTCCCCTTCGGGCGTCGGCAGGGTCACAATATGCGGCACCGCCGGCGCGAGACTTCCTGTCATCCAATCCGCCAACCAATCAGAAACATAGGCGTAAACGCTTCCGTGCGGCTCAAAATGCCGAAATACAGCATGGACACCAATTCTCTTTGCCGCGATGAGAAGTGGATGCCGTTTTCCATTGCCTATCGTGTAAAAAAAATCGAGATCATAAGGTTCTGATAGCTTTTGAAGTACACCACGGTCTTCAAACGGAACCATACGAAGCCCGCTTGAAAATTTCTCAACCACTGCCGCATTGCTTCGCGCAGGTGAATAGAAAACAACGGCCTCATGGCCCAGGTGCTCCTGGACACCCGTTGCATAATCAAAAAGCGCGACACTCATGCCGCGCTCATTGATCGCATCCGCGTCAAATCCGATCCGCATTCTAGTGCTCAAGCTCCAAATTTATCTCAGCGAAACACTGGAAGCAGAGACTTGGCCGCCCGTTCGTGCGGTCAAGTCTCGTCCTACGGAGTTAGAGCTGATCCGCCGCGTTTTCGCCGCCTGCACCCGCCTCTTCCTCCTCAGCAAGTGAACCAGCCGCACCGGCACCTGCAAGAGCCGCAGCTTTTAGCGCGTCCTGTGACACGAGTTTCGCCGGGGCGTCTCCGTCTGCGTTCTCATCGGTATTTGCAACTCGAACAGTGACCTGCTTATGAGCGAATTTGATGCCGTTCTTCTCAAACAAGTCCTGCAAACCAGCATAGACAACCTTGCGAAGCTCGAATTGTTTGCCAGGCTTGGTCATGAACTTCACGCGGGCAATCATGGCGGAGTCTTCCATCGCCATAATACCTTGTGACTTCAAAGGCTGCAGGAACATCGGTCCGTAATACTCGTCGGCCAACAGTTCTTGACCAAACTTCTTGATGATCTTCCGCATCTTGTCGACATCCGTGTCATAAGTCACACGGAAGGCAAGCTTCATCATTGCCCAGTCACGCGAGAAGTTCTCGACGTGCTGGATTTCGCCAAACGGAACCGTCGTTAGAGCACCACGGTGATGACGAAGCTGCATGGAACGGATGGATATCTTCTCCACAACACCCTTTGCGCTGCCGATATCGATATATTCCCCTTTACGGAAAGCATCATCAATCAGGTAAAACGCACCGGAGAAGATATCGCGGATCAACGTCTGAGCACCAAAACCAACAGCCAAACCGACAACACCGGCACCGGCAAAGAGTGGCGCAATATTGACGCCAATTTCAGACAGAACCAGCATCACAACGATCACAAAGATCGTAATCAGTAAGAAGTTCCGGAAGATAGGCAGCAGCGTTGCAATGCGGCTTTCACCTGCCCCGCCAATCTCAGCCTCTTCATCCTGTTCTGACGGGCTTTCTTTAGCGATCTTCTGATCAATGAGGATCTTGACCGCTTCATAGGCCATATATCCGAGGAAGATGATAAGCACGAGTTCGACAAAGTCACCGACGATCGTATTGCCATCGGTAAGCGCATGACCGCTCCACATGAAGCCCAGCAACTCAAGAGCAATAAATGCAACAAGGATCCGAGCCCCCTTATCCAAAAGCTCTCTAAATGGCGCACGGTCGGCCTCCCTTTCAGCAACACTTGCTTGGGCCTCAGCGGTCGCGCTGTCTTCGTCAAAGTCTTCGCCCTGCGCCTCCGCTTCTTTGCGAAGCGCATCAACTGCTTTGGCTAGCTTCTTCGGCGAATCCTGACGCGGCAACAAGAGCCGATCAATCACTAGAATCATCAGCCCGTATGCAGCTGACGCAACCAAAGCCAGCTGGATCGGAGCTGCGACCAATCCTGTCGTCTCTCCAACATTCAGTAGAATTCGAATGGACGACGCCAACCAAGCGAAGATGAAGTAGAGCATGATTGGGATGTGCCATCCGCCAGCAAGCACTCGGCGCCAAAGCGGAACCGGCGCTTCAGCTCCGTGGACGAACAGCGCTCCAATCACTTTTCTGAAATAGAAGGTGTTGAAACTGAGTGCCAACATGGAGAGGGCCGAGGCAAAAATGAGAGCAAGCTTATGCGCATCCTCAGGCAGTCCAAGACGATGCATCCAATCGCAAACGGCAAGAGCCAAGAAGGAAATGGCCGCACCCGCGACAAGGAACCAGTAGAGCTTGCTTGCGTCCTTTTCGGCGATGGGTGGAATTCGATACTGCGGCGTGTCAGGCGCAATAACGCTAAACAAGACAATTCGAATAAAGCGAAACCAGACATAGGTACTGACGGCAACAATAGCCGTTTGATTAGCGGCTTCTGGCCCACGATTGAGGATCAGGATCGTCAAACCCGCCACAATCACGAACACGGTCAATCCGACGGTCATGATGACAGCGCGAATGAAGAGATAGGAAATCTTGTCGGCGCGTTCGAAAACCTCGTCTTTATAGAGGTAGCCGAAATATGACCGCCCCCACTGATAAAACAGGCGAAGCGCAAGCGACCCGGCGATGATACCCGCAATAACAACCAGAACCGACGTGAGAACCCAATCAGTAGTGCCATCCTCACCATGAGATGCGAGCGTTTCCATCATCTTTTGATGGAGTGTCGGGCCTTCTGATAGGATGCGTTTGAATTCATCTCTGGCACGAAGTGCACCATGAGCGATCTTGTTAATTGTCAATCCAGCTTCTTCGACAACCGTCTCTTCTTCCGGAGCAGGGCTGACGGCGGGAGATGCAGGTGCGGTAGAAGTATCAGATGACGCTTCGCTCGTCGTTGCATTTATGACGGACAAGATACCCTGCGCCTGAACCGAGCCCAAAAGCCCTGAACTCAGCAACACAAACATAGTCAGCAAGGGTAAAATTGCTTTCTTGCTCAAAAGCTTGATTTTATCAGAGAATGGAAAAGATTGTCGCACGATCTGCCCCCGCTCGAAACATTTGACACCGTCAAAGTGGCTGACGCCTTAAAAGCACGAATTCCGTCCTCGTTAAAGCCCCTACATCTGCGGAAACAGCGCAATCCTTACGGGATGTAAAAAGCCCGACACAAAATGCCGGGCTTTAAACCAATCGAAATCTGGGAAATTGCAACCATGGGCTGGACCCTAGCTTGCAACCTTGTTGTTCCAATGCGCAACCATCTTCCGGGCTTCTGAAGGTGTAAGCGTTTCGTATTTGCGCATGGCGAGGGCCCGAAGCTTCTTGCTAAGCCGATGCTTCCATGGCCCAACAGTCAAAAGCGTGCTCACTGCCGAAGTTGAAAGCCCAACAGCCTTGGCCACCACTAGAAAAGGTTGTGGATCAGGCCGCACCAACCAAAGGCTGGCTTCTTCTATTCCACACCTGGCCATCCAAGCAAAACATGCGACCACTTCCGCGAACCGGTCTTCAGATGCGAAACGCAGCAGGATCGATTCAGTAATAATTGTCTTCTTGGAAAGACTGAGCACCCGAGCACGAGCCGTTTCAAAGTCGTACCGGTTCAACCAATACTGGTTAGACATTCGTTGTTCGGCCATTTGCCGGGCCTCGTGCAGGCGGGAGGCTTCAATGATCTCCCCTTGCATCGTCAGCTTGCGGCGCACCTCTTCCCCTGCGACTTGAACCAACGCTTGAATATGCTTGTCCGCGAGGTCCGGTCTATCGCTCAAATACTCCTGCAGGCTGGCATCTGCGGAGGCCTCGGAGATCAAATTCCGCATGCCGGTATCAGACAACTTGGCTCCCGAATTACCGGCAACCTTCCTCTTCACAGTCAAGTCGCCACGCTGAACCAAGACATCCGTGACGTCGCTCGACAATATGTCCCGCTGCGCAATTGCAAACAAATGATCATTCGTCTTTGTGGAAGCAACCTTGATAAGGTCCGTTTCGCGCAAAACGGTCGAGCGGATCAAAATTGGCTCGGCAACTTCAATCGTGTCAGCAGCGAGCTTGCGAACTGTTTCCTCTGGGCCTCGACGCAATCCGGCCATTTGTTGGGCGACAAAGACGCGAACTTCGTCCTCGACCATTTCAACCAGTCTTGAGAGAACGGAATCGTAAATATCAACTTGTTCGTCTGAACAGCGATCCGAAGTCAGTGCGAATAAACTTGCGACATGGCGGGTCAGCTCCGCTCGCCGCCCTTTTCCGCCTTCTCCAGTCAATTGTGCGAAGTTAACAAGTTCAGTTTTAGCGCCCGTAGACATGATTTGCAGCCAATTGTTCGAATTGCTCTGCTTGGAAAATTGGCTTGAAAAATAAAAAAGAGACGAACCGGCTGGATTGAATTCGAGTAAATTGTAAATAAAATTTGAAAATACACTGTCGAACAAAGCTCAAAAACTCATTATCTAATTGTTTTTATGAAGATTTTTTCCCCCACATTAAGACAACGAAGGGAGGACTTAACCATCCAGTTTTTACAGAAAAATCTTGGAAAAATTGGGCAAAACAAAGCTCCCCAACGGCACCTAGAACTGCAAATCTACCAATATACTGTCATCGTGTGAGACAGAGAGCTGAATGCGCAATTATGTCGAGAACCTTTGAAACTCACTAGGCAGGGTGTGCCACAGCCCAGTCTAGCGCCGCCTCAAGTCGGTCGTCACCCCAGAACAGCTCATTATCATCGGTCGTAAAGCTGGGTGCTCCAAAAATTCCGAGAGATTGCGCGTCCTCAGTGTTTTGGCGCAATTCATCCTTGATCTGCTGATTTGTTTTGATGCTTTCAAAGCATAGACTTGGTTCAAGCCCCAGATCAGCAAGGATTGATGCCAGGTCTTCAGGTTGGGCTATCGGCAACCCGTCACCGAATTGTCGCCGGTACACGGCCAAAATGAACAGCTCTCCCCAACCGTCCCTGAGGCCAAGCAATGCCAAACAAGCTGCAAGAAGTCCATTTTGTGGGAACTCTGTCGGCCGACGAATAGGTGGGAGCCCAAGAGCGAGGGATCTGCGCTCCAGATCTCGCCACATATATCGCCCCTTCGCCGCATAGATTTTGAAAGGCGAAGTGTCCCAACCCTGAGATTTGAAAATCGGTCCCAGCAGGAACGGACGCCAAACGATGTCCACTCCGCTCTTAGTTGCCAACGCCTTAATGCGCGCTGCTGATAAAGCAGAATAAGTCGAGGCAAACTCAAACCAGAACGTCAGCTTGGGCAACATACCCTCCAGTTATTCCTAAAGTCTCACTTTTCAATCGCTTCAAGCGACCTTCCGACTGGAACCCGAGTAGAGTAAACGACGTCACATCAAGCGGCTCTGCTGGCTTTTGGAGTAATTCGATAAACGCATCGACGATCACCAGACAAGAGATGCTCTTCGCGCACGACATTCACGTCCTGCCCAAACACATTTTGAAACAGTTTCAGTTCGGACCGACAAAACCCCTGACAAGCCGCCGCAGCTGCACAAATTGAACAGTGGTTTTCAATCAGCAGATACCCATCACCGACGTCCTCCACCTCAGCCATATAGCCTTCGCTGCTGCGCAGATCGGCAAGCGCCTCAACCTTCGCCTTCAAGGTCTCAACACCAGAAAGGGAATTTGCGTATAACTGCTCTGACTGTTTTTCCCGATGGGAAATAAGGGCGTCGATCCCGTCTTTGCCAAAAAGATCAGTCACACCATCCAAAAGACCAACAATCAGGTTGGAATGACTGTCCGGGAATTGTTGGTGCCCCACAGCGGTTAATGACCAGACACGCTTTGGCCGCCCCACAGAGCCCTTGATATCTTCAAATTTGACCAACGCTTCCTCAAGCAGCCCATCAAGGTGCTGACGAATGGCCACAGACGTCACCTCAAGATGCTTTCCCAGCGCCACAGCCGTTTGTGGCCCGGAGGACTTGAGCGCATTTAAAAGTCGAGTTCGTGTTCGATCAACCATGGTCAACATATAGCACGGGCATTCTTTTAAAAAAAAATTTTTCTTTTTTTATTGTGACCTGAGACCCGGAATCTCCTCCAAAAATGAGTAGAGTTCGTCCCGAACTAGGAGACGACATATGAGACGCTCACGTTTCACCGAGGAACAGATCATCGGCATGATCAAAGAGCAGG